>OHBW01001312.1_pt1 | contig 9938 bp, 10 predicted proteins | sample 1577411 | NCBI WGS metagenome assembly OHBW01 (sample SAMEA3879534, study PRJEB24766) | human gut metagenome | biome: human-associated habitat; feature: feces | place: USA | collected 1985/1987 | reverse complement strand
TGATTTAAGTAATTCTTCATGTTATTGTTAATGCAGTAGATCTACTAATAAATTCTATCAGAAAGGAATGTTTTTATGATAAAAAAAATTTTATCTTTTTCGCTTCTTCTAGCCTTCGTTTTAACAATAAATCTCACTTCTTTTGCTTCCAAGCCTCTCCATGACATCTCCAATGAAGATATTATCAAAAATGGCACTCTCATAAAAAGTGATATTTATAATATTGGAGATGAAATTCAGGTGAAAAACGTGGATTACGGCACAAATAGAGAATACGTTGCCAAAAGTTATATTGTAAATAGTGTAAAAATATATGATACTGCGGCTGAAAGTGATGGTGTGCAGGATAAACTTATAGAAACCGATTATTATATGGGAGCTGATCCCGAAAAGCCTGCGATACTGAAAAAGGATGAGGTGGCCTGCGGAAAGCTTCTGCTTTGCGATATATCTGTAAAAAATATCGAGGATGAAATATGCACTGTTGGGGATATTTCTCTGGTATATGAAATTAATGGTGCCTGTCAGCTTTTAGGGTATCCGATTTATTTTTCAAATGCAAAGGACAATGAGCATGGGATATATGATTATACACTGGTGCAGGGGCAGTCGCTTGATGCTCAGATAGGATTTTGTGTAGATCCGGCATTGCTGCAGATTGATAATATGGACTTAAGCAAGCTTTATCTGTCGGTAAACTTTAATGGTGATGAAGAGAACAGGCAGTTTATAGATCTCAGATTGGAGTAGCATATGAAAAATGTATTACAAATTGAGCTTAACAAGGCGATTAAGACCAGATATTTTGCCATATCCATAATCATAGGAACTATTATTGGCATAGTAGGACTGGTTTATAATGTAAATCTTGTATACAACAGTCAGATATATGATGGTATCAATCCTTGTTATGAGGGATTTACGCTATTTAATCATTGGATTGGTGGTGAAGGCTTTTCGCTGGGGTCATCACTATACTTTTTTGTGTTTCCGCTGCTTATCGCATTGCCGTATGGCTGGTCATTTTGCGGAGAAAAAAATAGCGGATATATGCGTCAGATGCTGGTAAGAGCAGGAGAGAAAAGCTATCTGACAGCCAAATTTCTGGCAACATTTATTGCCGGTGGTCTTGCAATGGTAGTGCCGTTAATCATCAATTTTATGCTGACTGCGATGTTTATTCCGGCAATAACACCTGTTCCTACATATGACACTATGTATGGTGTTTTTGGCAATTCTCTATTTTCAAGCTTGTATTATACACAGCCATTTGCTTATGTAGCGGTATATATGCTGGTTGATTTTATGTTTTGTGGAGCTTTGGCATGTATTACGATGCTGTCGGCACTATTTATTAAATATAAATGGGTTAATTGTATTTTTCCGTTTGTTGTCTGCATGGTATTAAATGTACTTAATAATATGTTGTTTTCAAATACTCCTGGGGCAGAAAATTATCAATTTTCACCATTTTATTTTACCAAATGTGTACAGACCGGATATCCGGCAAAACTTTGGATCATAGTTTTAATGTCTATGTTAATGGCTGCTATAACAATTGCGGTTAATATGGTTTTGATGCATAAAAAGGATGTAATGTGAGGATGCATATATGAAAATGTGGAAATTGTTATGTTATGACATAAAATATGGCTGCATAAAAAACCTGAAATTATTATTGTTTCCGGTTATATTTGAAATGGCTGTACTGTTTATGCTGTGGCAGAAAATGAATTCGTATGCGCAGTATGGTATAAGTACACAAAAGCATATGGGAGATGTTCTGCTATATAATTTCGGTGGTATGGAAAAATATAAAATGTCTATGGAAAATGTGTTTCAATTTCCAGTGACATGGATGCTGCTTTTTGTAATGATACTTTTTGTGACTCTGAGTTATCCCATGAATAATTTATGCGGTTTCGGAAATAAGCTTCTGATAAAGGGAAAAAGCCGTGTGAAATGGTGGCTGTCAAAATGTATATGGAATCTGCTCTGCAATATTATTTTCTTTGGGATAATTTTTACATTAATTCTGTCTTTTTGCAGTATAAGCGGCATACAGTCCGGAATGCAGGTAAATACAGATATGCAGACTGTTCTTTTTAATCTGGGGGCAGATACGTCACTTAAGCCAGATGCAATAATGCCGGTTGGAGATATAGTAATGGTGTTTATGTTATCTGTAGCAATATGTCAGATACAAATGGCACTGGGACTCTGGCTTAAGCCGATATACAGTTTTATGGTAATGTGCATGGTTTTGCTGCTGTCAGCATATTTTCAAAGCCTGTTTGTTATTGGAAATTATGCAATGCTGATAAGGCATTTGTGGATAAATGAGGATGGTATAGATTGCAAAGTGGCAATCCCTGCTATGTGTTTGATAATATTTATAACAGTTATAGTGGGTGTGATAAGGTTCAAAAAGTATAACATTATTCAGGAGGAAAACTAGAATGGCACATATAGAGGTAGAAAAGCTTTGTAAAACAATCAATAAAAGTATAGTGCTTGAGGATATAAATCTGGATATGTCATCAGGAAAAGTATATGGATTTCAGGGAATAAACGGCTCGGGAAAGACAATGCTTATGAGAGCACTTATCGGATTGATCCGTCCAACGAGTGGCAAGGTGTGTATTGATGGCAAAGAACTTGGAAAAGATATAGATTTTCCGGAGAGTATTGGATTTTTACTGGAAAATCCTGCATTTTTGGATATGTATTCCGGAGAGGATAATTTAAAGCTTCTTGCAAAAGTGGATGGTAATGTGGATAAAAAGAGCGTGGAGAATGAAATACGTGGATTAATTGATGATGTAGGACTGGGGCAGGCGGGAAGGAAAAAATATAAAAAGTATTCACTTGGAATGAAACAGAGACTGGGGATTGCGGCAGCAGTTCTTGGAAATCCCGATATCGTAGTATTAGACGAGCCGACAAATGCCCTGGATGATGATGGAAAGGAAATGGTTAAATCAGTTGTTAGAAAACAGAAAGAGCGGGGAGCACTTGTGATCATTTCATGCCATGATATGCAGACATTGGAGGAATTATCTGATGAAATTGTAAAACTTAAGGAGGGCAGGATATGCGGGTGAGAAAAAGAGTGCTTATTATTTGCGGGTTAATTTTGCTTATTCTGTATACAGCTCGTGTAATTGTGGTTAATAAAAATGCTGATAGAGTGCCGGTATACATATATGATGTGGGAGAAACTGTAGATTTTAGAAATGATTATGTGGATACTGTTGAAGAGTGTATCGACGGATATGCTGTACAGGTTCTGGGCTATGAGGTAGTAGATACAAGAGAACTTTATGAGCGTTATAATATGGGGCAGGCAGATGAAGCAACAGTAAAAAATACTCCATTTTATTGTCTGTTAAAGGTTCGTATCTATAATAAAGACTGCGACCTTGGAGAGGAAGGCGGGCTGATGCTGGATCGCTATAGTCTTATGGGCGATAATTATATGGCACTTGTGAGTGAGAATGTTTTTTGCACAATGTACCCTGATATGCCGGGAACATCGTTTTCACTTAGAAAGGGAACAAGCATGGAATTTGAGCTGCCTTATCCTATTACAAGGACTGAGGGCTGTACAAAAGAGGATATGCAGAAAAAAGCACCAATGCTGGAAATCTCTGAGTTTCCAAATAGAAAGCTATTGAAAGCAGGGTGAGCCTGCTCTATTATTTTGCAGTTACAAGTACAGAATGCATTTTAAAAGATTGGTAAAAGAAAAGTTGATTTACAACAGTTGACAATTTAAAAGCCACATGCTACTCTAGAAATGTATGAGATAAAAGCGACGAAAAAGAGAGTACTTTTATGGCAGATTTACAGAGAAATCCCACACAGGCTGAGAGGGGATGACCTAAAGTAGGAGGAACATGGCTTTGGAGCAGCAGTATCGAACCATTGGCTAGATACTGACAGGAACCGCCTGTTATAGCGGAAAGAGGCGCAGCAGAGCCGGCAAAAGATGCTGGATGATTTTGATAGCTGTGTGAAGAGAAGTGGTACCACGATATAATCGTCTTCTTGGGAGTTTTCTCCTGAGGAGGCGTTTTGTTTTATTATTACGGCTTCGCACGTAATATATTGAATTGCCGGAGAGCATACAGTTGTTCTGAGGAATATACTGTATGTGATACGGCATTATAGAAGACTATATGTGCGAAGCATTAAAAACAGGAGGAAACTAAATTGGCAAACAAAGGTAAATATTACATGACAACAGCCATTGCGTACACATCAGGCAAGCCTCATATCGGAAACACATATGAGATCATCCTTGCAGACGCAATCGCCAGATACAAGAGAGCAGAGGGATACGACGTATATTTCCAGACAGGAACAGATGAGCACGGACAGAAAATCCAGGAAAAGGCTGAGGCAGCCGGAATTTCACCGAAGGAGTTTGTAGATCAGATTTCAGGTGAGGTAAAGAGAATCTGGGATATGGTAAATTCATCATATGACAATTTTGTCCGCACAACAGATGAGGACCATGAGAAATGTGTAAAGAAAATCTTCAAGAAGCTTTACGATCAGGGCGATATCTACAAAGGTTCATACGAGGGACTTTACTGTACACCATGTGAGTCATTCTGGACAGAGTCACAGCTCGTGGACGGAAAATGCCCGGACTGCGGACGTGAGGTACAGCCTGCAAAGGAGGAGGCATACTTCTTCAAGATGAGCAAATATGCAGACAGACTCATCGACTACATCAACACACACCCTGATTTCATCCAGCCGGTTTCAAGGAAAAACGAGATGATGAACAACTTCCTGCTTCCGGGACTTCAGGATCTTTGCGTATCGAGAACATCATTCAGCTGGGGAATTCCGGTAGATTTCGATCCAAAGCATGTAGTGTATGTATGGCTTGATGCCCTCACAAACTATATTACAAAAATCGGTTACGATCCTGACGGATCATCAGAGCTTTTCAAGAAAAACTGGCCTGCAGATCTGCACCTTATCGGAAAAGATATCGTGCGTTTCCATACTATTTACTGGCCTATTTTCCTTATGGCACTTGACCTTCCGCTTCCAAAGCAGGTATTCGGACATCCATGGCTGCTTCAGGGCGGTGACAAGATGAGTAAGTCAAAAGGAAACGTTATCTATGCAGACGATATGGTCAGACTTTTCGGCGTGGATGCCACACGTTACTTTGTGCTTCATGAGATGCCATTCGAGAACGACGGAATCATCACATGGGATCTTGTAATCGAGAGATTCAACTCAGACCTTGCAAACATACTTGGAAACCTTGTAAACAGAACAGTTTCCATGAGTAATAAGTATTTTGACGGTATCGTAAAGAGCACAGGCGCAACAGGCGATGCAGATCAGACTGCCATTGACGCAGATCTTAAGGCTGTTGTTACCGGCACAAGAGATAAAGTGGCAAAGAAAATGGAAGGACTTCGTGTGGCAGATGCCATCACAGAGGTATTCGCACTTTTCCGCCGCTGCAACAAATACATCGACGAGACAACACCTTGGGTGCTTGCAAAGGACGAGGCACAGCAGGATCGTCTTGCTGAGGTGCTTTACAACCTAACAGAGTCTATCACAATCGGAGCAAGCCTGCTTCATTCATTCCTGCCTGAGACAGCAGAAAAGATTGTGGCACAGCTTAACACAACACTCCGTGAGTTCGATGACCTTGACAAATTTGGTCTTTATGAGAGCGGCACAAAGGTTACAGACAAACCTGAGATTCTCTTCGGCAGATTAAAGGCAGAGGATGTGATGCCTGAGGTAGAGAAAATCCAGGCGGTACAGAAAGCAGAGTTTGAGGCTGAGCAGGCTAAGCTTGCAGCAGTCGAGGGTAAGGCAGCATGTGGCTGTGGCGCAGGTGAAAATGCCGCAGATGGTGCAGACCTTGAGCCTATGGATGTGGAAGCAAAGGAAGAAATCACATTTGATGATTTCGAAAAGCTACAGTTTCAGGTTGGTGAAATCGTAAAATGTGAGGCAGTTGCGAAGTCAAAGAAGCTTCTCTGCTCACAGGTAAGGATTGGAAACCAGACAAAGCAGATAGTATCAGGCATCAGAAAGTACTATTCTCCTGAGGAGATGGTAGGCAAGAAGGTAATGGTTCTCGTAAACTTAAAACCGGCTAAGCTCGCAGGTGTTTTATCAGAGGGAATGCTGCTGTGCGCAGAGGATGCAGAGGGCAATCTCGCACTCCTGACACCGGAGAAACCAATGCCGGCAGGAGCACCTATTGAATAGGACGTAAGCGACGAGAAGTACTGAATTTAAGGCAGACGTAAAATCGTGCTTGCATGATTTTATGTCTGGCTAAATTCAAGTTCGGCGACCGCCGAACCATCCCGGAAATCTTTGATTTCCGGGATAGGTACTTCTATTAGAAATAAGCTATAATATATCTCAAAAAATGCACTTTATTGAGCAGGGAAAGGAGTCTCATATGGAATATTTTGATATAGTGGACGAGCAGGGAAATCCAACAGGACAGACCGTAGAGCGCAAGCAGGCGCACAGAAACAATATACTTCATAGGACTGCGCATGTCTGGATAGTCAGACGCCGTGGAAATTCCATACAGATACTTTTGCAGAAAAGGTGCATGGAAAAAGACTCCTTTCCGGGCTGCTACGACATATCAAGTGCGGGACATATACCAGCCGGTGTGGATTATATACCGTCTGCACTCAGAGAGATTAAGGAGGAGCTGGGCCTGACAATAGAGCCCAAACAGCTTATCGACTGTGGACTGCACAGGCACCATGCAGACGAGGTGTTTCACGGAGAAAGATTCCTGGACAACCAGATAAGCAAGGTGTTTCTGCTGTGGATCGATGTGGACGAAGAGGACATCACCGTGCAGAAGGAGGAAATCGACTCTGTAAAGTGGTTTGACTACGCAGAGTGTAAGCAGGACGTGATAAACGGCACGATTCCAAACTGCATAGATGTGGCAGAGCTTGAGATGCTTGAGCCACACTTTATAGAATGAAATTTTTGTGAAATAATCATAAAAATATATTTTACGTTAAATCAAATTGGGAGGATACTATGAAATCAACAAAAGACTCTCTCTTAGAGGATATCAAGGCAGAATTTGCCGAGGTCAATGCCATGATGGAGGCGCTCGAAGCAAAGGAGCCGGAGGATGAGGCGAGTGAAGCCTATGACAAGTGGATTGAGGAGTGTGAGCAGCTCGCCATCGAGTCAGAATCACTCATGACACTTATAGATTACAAGATGACACAGGGACTGTAGAGGGATATCCTGTATATATTATACAAAAATAAACACCCGGATATAGATAAATTGCTATATCCGGGTGTTTTTTATAAAGAAAAACTTCAAAAAAATGAAATTAAATATATAAAAAATTGTACAAACCGTGTTATACTTTATACGTTACACTAAATTCAGTAGGAGAAAAAGATGTTATCAGTAATAGAAAAAGTCAATGACGTGGTCAACAATTTTATCTGGGGCGTGCCTGCGATGATATGTATCATAGGTGTCGGGCTGCTTTTAAGCTTCAGAACGGGATTTATTCAGATTAGAAAGTTTCCATATGCGATGAAGGTTACGCTTGGAAGGATGCTCAAAAAACGTGAGGCATCCGACGGAGCGCTCACACCGTTTCAGGCAGTGTGTACAGCACTTGCGGCGACGGTCGGTACAGGAAATGTGGCAGGAGTTGCGGGAGCCATCGCGATAGGCGGACCGGGAGCGGTGTTCTGGATGTGGATTTCAGCACTTCTGGGCATGTGCACCAAGTTCTCTGAGGTCACACTCGCTGTACATTTTCACGAGAGAAATGCAAACGGCGACCTGGTAGGCGGCCCTATGTACTATATTAAAAACGGTCTTAAAAAGCACTGGCACTGGCTGGCATATCTGTTCTCAGCGTTTGGCGTGCTCACCGTGTTCGGTACAGGAAACGCTACACAGGTAAACACCATAACCACAGCGATTGATTCAGCTTTATATAATTTCGATATAATTTCAAAAGAGTCGGCATCAACGTTCAATCTCATAATAGGAATAGTGCTTGCCGCTCTTATTGCGCTTATTCTGCTTGGAGGAATCAAGCGTATAGGCCAGGTTACTGAAAAGCTTGTGCCATTTATGGCAGTGATGTATATTCTGCTGGCACTTGGAGTAGTAATCGTCAACTTTAAAGCTATACCGGGCGTATTCGGAGCCATAATAGAGGGCGCGTTCAATCCGTCAGCAGTGACAGGCGGAGCAGTAGGAAGCTTTTTTATGAGCATGAAAAAGGGCGTTTCCAGAGGAATTTTTTCAAACGAAGCAGGTCTTGGAACAGGCTCTATCGCGCATGCCTGTGCAGACACCAAAAAGCCTGTAAAGCAGGGCTTCTTTGGTATATTTGAGGTGTTTGTGGACACTATCGTGATATGTACACTCACAGCACTTGTCATACTCTGCAGCGGAGTTTCCGTGGGCTATGGAGAAGCAGCAGGCGCAGAGCTTACCATCAGCGGATTTACATCCACCTACGGCGGCTGGGTATCAATCTTTACAGCGGTTGCCATGTGCTGTTTTGCATTTTCAACCATCATAGGCTGGGGACTTTACGGAACCAGATGCATAGAGTTCTTATTCGGAACTAAGGCAAATAAGCCGTTCATGGTAGTATATTCGCTCGTTGCGATAGTCGGTGCGACAATGAACCTCGGACTGATGTGGAGCATAGCGGAGACCTTCAATGGCCTTATGGTCATACCAAACCTTATCGCGGTATTTTTGCTTTCGGGTGTAGTTGTAAAGCTGGTGAAGGAATATTTTGCCGGAGAGGGAGCAGCATCTACCTTGAAGAATAGCCGGGAAGAGGCAAAAAGAACATTTTTATAGAATTTGAGGGTATAAGTCATTATGGAAAATAAAACTGATTCATCTTTTGAAAGAAGTATACTATTCAGAGTAGTTGCAATTATAGTGTGTATAATTATTGCAGGTATTTCATTTTTGGGACTTGCAAAAAGCTACTCATCGCCTGAGTCAAAAATAAACAAAGAAACTATAAAGTATCTGGATGAAAAGAAAACAACTGCGTTGGAGCTGAGCGCAAGTGCTACAGCAGTTTCAACACTTATTACATTAGCACCGGGAGATGACGGAACTCCTGTCGCAAATAAATTAATGGATCTGGCAGGATATTTTTTGATTGTTGTATCAGCAATATATCTTGAAAAATATCTGTTGACTATTTTGGGCGCGCTGACTTTCAAATGGCTTATTCCGGTATCAATGCTCGCGTTGGCAGTATATTTTGGAAGCAAAAAGGAGCTCTTTTGGAAAATAGGTGTAAAAATATTCATTTTTGGTCTGGCAATATATGCGGTTATTCCGGTAAGCGTGCATGTCTCAAAAATGATTTACAGTACATATCAGGAGTCAATTGATGCGACAATCGATGAAGCAAATGATTTAGCGGATGAATCAGAAGCAGCAAAGGATGATGACAAGGATAGCAAGAAGAGTAAGGAATCTGAAAGCAGCTTTATAGATAAGGCAAAGGATGCAGTAAACAGTGTGAAAAATACATTGTCAGTTACCGCAGATAGTGTAAAGAACATGGTCAACAAGTTCATTGATGGACTGGCAGTGCTTATAGTTACAACGTGTCTTATTCCTGTACTTGTGATAGTATTTTTTATCTGGCTGGTGAAGCTTGTATTGGGAAGTGCAATATCATCGCCGGGAGCTGTAGCGATGAGGAGAGGAAAGGATAAATAGGAACAGGAACTATGAATATTCCCAAAGATAAGAAACTCTGAGAAATTTAATGACAAACTGTCCTCCCTGTGCTACAATCAACTCAAAGCATTATATTTCTGTAAATACGACACCACAGCAAATTTTTATCGGTGCGTATCACTTTGAAGAGGGCAGACCACTTCGCA
>OHBW01001303.1_pt1 | contig 9991 bp, 12 predicted proteins | sample 1577411 | NCBI WGS metagenome assembly OHBW01 (sample SAMEA3879534, study PRJEB24766) | human gut metagenome | biome: human-associated habitat; feature: feces | place: USA | collected 1985/1987 | reverse complement strand
ATCGAATGATTTTCAGCGTCGCCGAGGCATCCGTCTCCGCGTTCGCCGTAGCGAGCCACTCGAACACAATGGACGTTGTTCGGTTGTACGTCGTCTTATTGTACGGAGTGCGGTTATACATTTGCTCGCCTCCTCGTTATGCCAAAGTGCAAACGATAGCCCCCGCCGATACCGTGATAGCGTCGCCGTTGAGTACGTTCTTGCTCCGGGTAAAGGAGCCGTACCAAAGCAAATTGCCCGCCGTCAGCGCGTCATAGATGCCCCAATAGGCCACCGTGCCGAGGTCTGCCGTCAGAGTTCCGAAGTCAACGGGCGCGGAGTTGGAAACCTGTTCTTTGCCGGACACGAGGGACGGCGCGCTAAAGTTGATAATCTTTCTCGCGTATCCGCCGCCGGATACCTCCGTACCCGTGCCGGATGCCGTCGGGTCGGTGAGGAAAAGAGCGAGGTAGTACGTCCCGCTCCGCAAGGACGTATTCAAGAGAGTGGATGCGTGGACGTTAGATAATGCGCTCATAGTAGAAACCTCCTAATTTTTTAATTTACCTTGAGCCGTGTTATCGTCAGCGTTTGGATATTACCGCGCGCCGTGATATAGATTAAGCCGTCCGTTTCCTGTGTCCCTCGGACGTTTACCGCCTCCGTGTGAGGCAGAGAGACGGATTTCACGTCCTGCTGATTGTAGCGCAAGGACTCGGCGAACGGCTTACACAAGAAACGTACCTCGCACGTCCCCGTAACGGCGATTTGCTCGATAGAGATACCGCCGACGACCTTTGCGGAGTACGCCTTTTCGGGCTCGTCGTCAAATACGAGCAAGCCCTCGCCGGAGAGCCATTCCGCCACGGCGCGCGCTCGCGTTCTCACGCCCGCGTAATGGTAGCCCTCACCGACGAAAGCGACCGTGCATACGATTTCGCGGTTTTCGTAACCGTCCTCTATGTCGTATGTGCCGCTCTTGCCGGGTATCGTGTATTGCGTTACCCGTTTCGCGGGGAGGAGTGTTCGGTCTGTGGATTTGAACACGACTCCCATATCCCCGCTATGCTTGTTGTCGAAAATAAAACCCATGCTCACGCCATAGATACCCCCTTGCTCCGCGATTTCGATTTCTGCATATTGTAGAGCTCGCGGGAAATCTTCTTTACGTCCGCCTCCTCACGGACGACGAGCTCCGCGATATGAAAATGATTTACGACGTTTGTATCTCCGCCGCCGGAGGTCGTCGCACCGCCGCCGCGCCCGGTCAAGTCCGCCGGAACGGATGCGGAGACGGCCTCGACGGTCGCCTTTGCGGAAAAGCCCGTTTCGATTTCCCCGATAGAGCTTTTGAGCTTGTCGTTTACCGCCGCGAGCCCGGAGTCTACCTCGGCGAGCATTTCCTCGCCCATAGCTCCATAGGCTTTTACGGCCTTGCTCTTGTTCTTCTCAATGCCGACGACTGCGCCCTCGACGTTCATTTCGGACACCCACGCCATTTTTGTGCTCGGGGAGTGGATGCCGAAAAAGTCCGTAATGCCGTCCCAAATGGAGGAAATCCACCCGGACACTTTATCCCATAGCCACCCGGCGAGCGACTGGATGCCTTGCCACAAGCCCCGGACGAGGTTTGCGCCGACCTCCGCGACCTGCGACACGCCCTCGCCGAGCGCGCTCACGATGCCGGTAATAATCTGCGGCATAGCGCGGACGATTTCGGCGATAATCTGCGGGAGGTTTGTAATGAGGGCAGTTAAGAGCTTTACGCCCGTCTCGATGATTTTCGGGATATTGTTCACGAGGGCGTTAATTACCGCCGTGATGATTTGCGGGAGCGCCTGTACTATCGTCAAAATGATTTGCGGGAGGTTGGTAATAAGCGCCGTCAAGAGCTTTACGCCCGCCTCTACGATTTCCGGCAAATGGTCGAGGAGCGTCGAGATAGTGCTCTCGATGATTTGCGGCAAAACCTCGCATATCGTCGTAATGATTTCCGGGAGGTTTTCCACAAGGGCGGTTAAAAGCTCGACTCCCGTCTCGATGATTTGCGGGATAGCGTCGAGGAGCGTCGTTACGAGGCTCTCGATAAGCTCCGGCAAAGCCTCGAGGAGTACCGGGATAGCCTCGAGAACGCCCTCCGCGAGCCCCTGCATGAGTTGGAGCGCCGCGTCGATAAGCAAGGGTATATTCTCGATAAGCGTCGATACAACGGTCGTCACCGTCTCCACCGCCGCCGGAATGAGCGTCGGTAGTGCCTCCGCGATACCTTGCACGAGCGTTGTAATGAACTGTGCCGCCGCCTCTACGACAAGCGGCAAAGCCTCGATAATGCCTTGTACGAGCGTTGTCACGAGCGAGGCCGCCGTGTTCATAAGCTCCGGGAGCACCGATGTAAACCCGCTCAAGAGCGCCTCAAAGAGCCCGACTCCCATTTCGAGGAGTTCCGGCAGGAGAGGCGCGATAGCGTCGAGGATGCCCTCTAATGCGTTCGGGACGGTTTTTGCGAGGTTTCTAACGACCGGCGTAATGTTCTTGACGACGGAATTAAAGGAGTTTACGACGTTATCGCATAGCTTGTCTATGTCTGCGTCTGCGTCGCCGAGGCCGGTACTGAGGTTTTGAAACGAGGATTTCAGCATCCCGATAGAGCCGGAGATAGTCGCCTCCGCCTCTTTTGCGGTCGTCCCCGTGATACCCATTTCCGTTTGTACGACGTGAATTGCGTCGATAATGTCCGAGTAGCTCGAAATATCGTACTTTACGCCGGAGAGCTTCTCCGCGTCCTCGAGGAGCCTTTGCATTTCCTCTTTCGTACCGCCATACCCGAGCTTGAGGTTATCGAGCATTGTATAGTTCTGCTTTGCAAAGCCGGAGTATGCGTTCTGAATGGAGGCCATGTCCGAGCCCATTTTGTTAGCGTTATCGGACATATCCGTAATTGCCATGTCCGCATATTTCGCGGCTTTCTCCGTGTCCCCGCCGAGGGAGGAGATAAGGCTCGCGGAAAACCCGGTCACGGTTTCCATATACTCGTTTGCAGAGAGCCCGGCGGTCTTGTATGCGTCGTTCGCATACTCCATTACCTTACCGGAGCTATCCTTAAAGAGCGTCTCAACGCCGCCGACTAACTGCTCATAATCAGCGTATGCGCTGATAACCTCTTTCCCGAGCTTTATTGCCGCCGCCGCGAGTGCCGCCGTTGCCGCCGCCGCCGCTGTTCCGAGTGCGGTCGCGGCAGTCTTTACCTTGTCGAACTTCTTCCCGGCCTCCTCGGAGTCCTCTCCGGCCTTTTTGACCTCTTTCCCGTATTCGTCGATAGACTCGGCGCACCCGTCGGAGGATTTCGCGGCCTCGTCCATATAGGAGGCGTTTTTATCGAGTTCCGAGCCGAGCTTGTTTAGCTCCGTCTCGGCGCTATTTACCTGTGTTTGATAGGAATTGACGGAGCGAGTCGTAGACTCGTATCCTTTTTCAGCGGCGGAGAGCTCGCCCTTTGCCTTTTCGAGTTCCGCCGTGAGCTTGGCTTGCTCCTCGGTCGTGTCGCCTGTCTCGTCGCCGAGCGCGGCGAGAGCGGCCTCGCAACGCGAAATCTCGGATTGCGCGGAGGAGACTTTTTCGGCGTAGTCCGATTGAGCTTTTTTTGCTTTCTCGAGCTGTTCCGCCGCCGCCTTGACCTTTTCTTTCTGTTGGTCGTACATACGGGAGAGTACGTCGCCTTTCGCGCTCAAAGCCGCGTAGCTGTTCGCCTGTCCCGCGTATTGACTCTCTACGAGCTTTAATTCCGATTTAAGCATTCCGAGGGCGGAGTTGATGTTTTTGAGAGACTCCTTGTATTCTTTTTCGCCGTCGATAGCGACTTTCGTTTTTATCTCACGGTTTGCCATTACACGCCCTCCTCGCCTCTGTTCTTACCGTGTGCGGATAGGTATAGCTCCCAAAGGTCGAAAACCTCTCCGGGAGCCATAAATCTTGTTTTTTTTTGATTAAGTTCCGCGAGCCCCTCGTCGATTTCGTCGTCCGCCGGGCTCGTTACCTCTCGACCATAGCCGAGCTCGATAGCCGTCATAATTGCGCGCTTGAGCGTCACGATTTCAAACGGCCTCACCATGAGGAGAAAATCGTCCTTTTCCGGGATAGCGCCCGGGTCGTATCCGAGCCGCCGACGGAGGAGCTCGCCGCGCTCTGCCAGTACCGCCGCGATAGCACACGTCGCCGCGAAGCTCTCGCGGGTATCCTGCTCTATTGCCTCGAGTGCGAGTTGTGTCCCGCCGAAATCGTCCCGGAGTGTAAACATAGCCTCGCCGTCAAATGCGAGGTAATACGTCGCGTCCGCGAGCGTCACTTTTGCCGTTTTCATGCCTTTACCCTCCAATTACCAAAGCGGGAGGCGAGCCGTTCTCGCTCGCCTCCCGTCCGTGCTGATATTAGCCTCCCACTTTGCCGAGCTTGGTATCGCACCACGCGATACACTCGCTTTCCGTCGTGAACTCTTTCGTAATGCGCCATGCGCCAGAGTTGCAACGGAACACGGTAAAGGTCGTCGCGCTCGTGCCGAACGTGATAGAGGAGCCCTTTGTCGCCGCGCTGTCGTTGCCGAGAATAGCCTTGACAAGCGGATGAAACACGCCCTTGAAATAGCGGACTCCGCCGCGAATAATGACCTTGTAATAGCAAAGGCCGCCGCGAGGAGCTACGTCTCCGTCGGAGTCCGTGACCTCGCTCGACTGCGTATCCTTGGTCGCGCCGTGAATAGCGGCGTGTACCTCGTCCGTCTTGTCGTCCGTTTCCAGCGCAAGAGAGCCGGAGGCGAACATATCGACCTTTTCGGCGAGCGCGTCGTCGGCGTAGAGCTCGCCGGAGGCGTTCGTAACGGTGAGGTCGGCCTTAACGAGCTTACCCACGGTTACGACTTTCTCGTAGTCGTAGGTCGGGAGCGCATTGTCCGGCGTGGTTTTCGTCGGGGCGAAGATAGGTCGCTTTGCGCCAAACTGTGCCATAATAAAACCTCCTAAAAGTTTTTCGATTTGAGAAAGCCGTCGTACACCCGAGCCGCCGCGTCGGTTGCCGGGTCTGCCGCTTTCTCGTTTGCTGTTTGGATGAATGGGCGGGCGGGCTGTCCCTGTTTACCGAACTCGTCCACAAAAGCGACCTCGGCGGCGCGGCGCTTGTTGCCGTGTCGCCGAGTGCCTTTTGGGTAAACGTAGATAGCTCGTCCGTCCGATGTTTTCTTGAGCTTTTTGTCGTAGGAAATGCTTTGCGCCGTCTCGCCGGTGCTGTACTTGCCCGAGAGCATAGCGCGCGCCTCGGCCTCCTGCGCCGGGGCGATAACTTCTGCCTCCGCGACGAGCATTTCGAGCACTACCTCGTCGGGGATTTCTGCGATAGCGTCAAAACCGCCGATAAGCTCCTCGAGCCCGCTCGTGGATAGATTAGCCATCGTCAACGCCTCCCGCGATTTCGCACTCAAAGGCGTAATGCTGTCCGTTTTTATCGGAGGCCGGAGTCGAGCCGCCGAGAGATTTCCCGCCGGTATGTGCGGGTATTCTTCTCGAGCGGCGCGTATAGGTGGACTTGCACGAGATAGCGGTAATGTGCCGCGTCGTCGTCTGCGAAGTCCGCCGGGAGCTCGGTATAGTTGAAAACGATATACTCGGTCGCCGCTCCCTTATACACGCTGTCAGCGGTAGGGAGGAGACTATCGAGCGTACCCACTAAAAGAGCGTTTACGTTCATTCGCTCGCCTCCCTAAACTCGGAGCAATTAAGCTCGTAGTATTCCCGCGCCTCCGTGTATGCGCGCTCGACCTTGTACTCTTTGCCCTCATAGGAGAGCCGCTCTTGACCGTCATAGTCAGCGGCGCGGAGCTTTACCGTCAGCGCGAGCGAGATACCCGCTTGTCGGGCGGCGTAGAACTCGCTCCGCTTGGTAGAGGACACGTCGGCGAAAACGGTCGTCTCCGTGATTGTCTCTTTCGGAAAACCGTCCGCGTCGCGCCCCTCCGTAACGGCTTTGAGCGTCACAACGTCGCGCCAGTACATGAGCTATCCCCCCTCCGCCGCGATATAGGAGTCCGATAGCGAGAGGCCGTTTCTCTGCTCTTTATACGAGGCGCGGAGCCTGTCCGCGTCCTCGTTGTCGAGCCCAAACTCCGCCTTGACGTAGGTCGTCACCGCCTTTTTGATAAGCGGGTCGGTTTCGTCGTTCGCTTTTGCCTCAAGAACGCCGCCGAGCACAAGGTCGGCTCGAGCGGCGTTAATGAGGTCGGTCAATTCCCCGTCGTGGACGGTGGAGGAAAGTCTCACGCTATGGCGGACGGAGGCGAGATATTCGTCACCGACTGCCATACTCGAGCCCTCCTATTAAGCCGCCGCCTTTGCGAGATGCACGAAAGCACCGAAGCCCGCGACCGGCTTGGAGTCGAACACGCAAGCGCCGAGATAGTCGATGCTGTTCGTAGCAAGGCCGGAGTGCTCGGAGCGGACGACGGTAATATCCTGCGAATAGTTGCCGATGATATAGGAGAAGTCGCCGAGATACGCCTCATGTGCGGCGAGAGAGCCGGTAAAGTAGACCTCCGCGCCCATGATGTAATACTTGCCGTTTGCGAACTCGATAACGTTGTTCTTGCTCTTGTTCATCAGCGGGAAGAAGTCAGAGAAGAATGTCGCCTTGTTCATGCACCAAACGGCGTTACGCTCGTAACCGTCGCCGAGCAAGCCGTAGAGCGCGATAACGTTCTCCTCGGTGAGAGAGTCCGTCTTACCTACGGTAATCTGGTCTGTGCCGTCGGTGTACGCGCCGCTCGCGCCCTTACCGGCAGTCTTAACGCCGCCGGGCTGATTTGTACCCGTGCCGGTGAAAATGTACTTTTCAATGCGGCGGGCGACGGCCTCGGCGATAACCTCGACGATATAGCTCTCGAACGCGGAAAGCGCCATCTCGGAGCAAGCACGGGAGGCTTTGACGAGCTTCACGATTTCGTAGCCGGTCAGAGAGACGGAGCCGAGGGAGTCGCTCGCGGCGGTAATGGCGGCGTTTTCGGTGTGGAGCGCGGCCTCGTCGTTCGTACCCTCGATAGCGAACTTGAAATTGCCGGGGACGTGGAAAATCTTGCATCTCTGCAAAATTGGCGCGACCTCGTACATTTTCTTGATGATCTGATTTGCGGTCGTCTCCGGGATAATGGGGAGGCCGGAGTTTGCCGCCGTGGAGTATGCGCGCTTTTCGTCGTCGGTCAGCGGCTTACCCTGCAAGGTCTTGAGCCATGCGGAGCGATAGAGCTTTTCGGTGCTCTCCGGCGCGGGCTGATTTGCGGAGCGAGCGACGGGATTAGAGAGGCCAGCGGGAGAGGCCGGAGCCGCGCCACCGTTGAGCATACGCTCGATAGCCTGTCTCTTTTCGAGCTTCTCGTCCTCCTCGTTGAGCTCGCGGAGCTCTTTCTCGAGGTCGTCCATGTTGAGCTTGTTCTCGCTGTCGCCCTCAATGAGCTTACGGATTTCAGCTTTGCGGGCGGCGATTTCTGCGCGTCTCTTTTCGATGTTCATAATTTACCTCCAAAAAATGATAGTTGTTGTGTGGTCGGTTAGTATGTCAAAGCTACGAGTTTCTTCCGCCTCCGGGCTTGCTCCAAAGCCGCAAGCTCCCTCGAGTGCTCCTCCTCGAAAAAGCTCCGAGCCGAAATAGACGTGTCATTATAGGCGGGAATGTCCACCGCCGACACGTCGTATAGCTTTTTGACCTTTGTGATAGTGCGGGTATGGGTAACGGAGTCATAGGATGCCTCGCGCACCGCGAAAGAAAAGGACATTTTATCGACGTACCCGCCGTCGATTTCCTCGTAAAGCTCGCGCCCGGCAGTTGTTCCGCCGAGGTCTGCGTCGATGTTTACGCCGCGCTCGTCGATGTTGAGCGCGAGCGTTTTGTTTCGGAGGCGAGCGACGACCTTTCCGCCGTGGTTGTAGTTGAAAATCACGTCGGACATATCGCACTCGTCGAAAGCGTGACGGTCGATAATTTCCTTGTATTCCACGCCGTCGCACTCCCATAGCACCGTAGGCGAATTGAATACGATAGCCGTACCGCGTACCCGGTATTCTTTCGAGCCCTCGTCCCTCGGAACGAGGCTAAAGTCCTGCAAAGCGCGATACTCGCGCCCCTGTTTGATAGCCATAGCCTAACCCTCCTCTTTCCCGCCGGTTGGCTCCCCGGGCGGCGTAGTGTCGTCCGGCGGCGTATTTCCGCCGGTCTGGTATTTGTCTGCGAGCTTTGCGTTTACCATGTTCAGCGTTTGGACGCGGCGCGCGCCCTCCTCGCCGCCGATGGTCGGCATATCGAACATAGTCAAGATTTGGTCGAGCGTCGCCGCGCCGATTTCCGTCAAGAACTTTGCCGCCGTGACCTTTTCCGGGAGCGTCGCAAACTGGACGGAGTTCGCGGAAAAGACGATACGGTTTCCGTACCCGAACTCCCGCTCGGTAAAGAGCACATTCGAGAACGCTTGCGAGAGACGGCGGAAAAACGGGGCGATTTCGCCGCTATAAAAAGCCTGTTCCTGTTGCGGAGTCGCGGTATTCTCGACGATTTCTTTCGACACGCCGAGATAGTCGTAAATCTCCTCTTTGACGTATGCGAGTTGTGTCGCCGGGATAGGAGTCGTCTTGTCTGTGATAGGCGTATAGTCGTATTTCGCGTCCGTGACGATAACGCCCGCTCCGTTGTTCTCCATACGGAGGTTGTCCCGGATAAAGTCGTCTCTGCGGCGGTTTAAGTCCTCCGTCTTGACGGCGTTCGAGACTTTCAAAATACCCCGGATAACCGCGACGAGCTCGGCAAACTTGCTCATACTCTGATTGAGCGTATTCGCTGTCTTGAGTGCGGTATCGAGCGGCTTGTTTCCGTCGCCGAAAATATCGTGCTCGAGGAAATGCCGCCGGACGTGGATAATTCGGGAATATTCGCAAATGTACGTTGCACCCGTCGCAAAGGTAAACCGGCAATAGAGCGTACCCATGTATTCGAGGAGCTCGAAATACTGTGCGTTGATAGGGTAGACCGCTGTCAAACGGCCTGTTTCATCGAAAACCGGGTACGCTATCGCGTTGTTATATACCTTGTACTGCGCGGCGAGCTTGTAATAGAAGTCCGCCGCCGTCATGTACGGATTAGGCCGGAACTGCAAAATGCGGTCGATATAGTCGTTTACCGCGACCGTCGTCTCTGCCGACTGCCGGACGTGGCGCGGCTGTGCGGTCGAGGCTCGGCGGGCGAAAGCGTCCACGGCGGAGCGTACCGTGTTAATATCCCACATATTCCCGGAATACGGTACGAAAGTAGACTCCCACGAGCTCAAGAGCTTGTATGCGTGGAAATCTTTATTTTTCTCGCCCTTGCCCCCGAAAATAGATTGAAAGAGCCCTCTCTTTGCCATTTTTTCACCCCACTAAATACATATAGTCCTCGTAATCCCGCACATAGATAACCCACGCATTGAGGAGGGATACCATGCCGTCGATACGGCGCTTTTCGGAAATCTTGACGGGCTGAATGTTGTTCACGCCGCTTTTTTTAACTCCTGTGTTCGTCAAGCACCAAAGCAAAACGGGATTTTTGTTGTAATTGACTTTCTTATCGGCGAGCGCCGCGCCGAGCTCCCTCATAGGTTGCGACCATGTAAAAGGCCCCTGTGCAACGGCGCACATTTCAAAGCCGTTCGCTTTCATTTCGTCCACCCAATAACCGGCGAGAGCGCGGTCGTAACCGATTTTGAAAGCGTCTATCTTGAGCTCGTCCCGCATTTGGCAGTACCACGCCGTCACCGCCGAATAATCGACGCGAGTACCCTCGCATATCGTTACGAGCCCCCGCTCCGCCCAAATCTTATAGGGCGCTTCTTGCGTGTTGTGCTCGTCGAGCTGGTCGATTTTCTTTTGAGGGAGGAAATAGTGCTGAAAAACGTACACAATTTCATCGTCGGACGAGCGCCGGATAATCAGCGTCGCGCACGTTAGGTCGG
>OHBW01001292.1_pt1 | contig 10045 bp, 8 predicted proteins | sample 1577411 | NCBI WGS metagenome assembly OHBW01 (sample SAMEA3879534, study PRJEB24766) | human gut metagenome | biome: human-associated habitat; feature: feces | place: USA | collected 1985/1987 | reverse complement strand
TTAGCTAATTTTGCAATATCTACATTGCAAAATCAATATTATTTTTGGTTTAAAGTATGCTAAAAGTGTATGTTATTGAACACCAAACGGGATGTTTCCTTAACTTTGCGCAGTTTTCAATAAGTATTTAATAAATTTATAAGGTATGATTCGTCAGTGCGCCATTTTATTTGGCTGTTTGGCTTTGGGTGAATTGATTGTTTTTCTGACAGGGATCAAACTTCCGTCCAGCATCATCGGGATGCTGCTGCTCACCCTTTTTTTGAAATTAGGTTGGATTAAACTACACTGGGTACAGGGATTGTCCGACTTTCTGGTTGCCAATCTCGGTTTCTTCTTTATCCCGCCGGGAGTGGCGCTTATGCTTTATTTTGACATTATTGCGGCACAATTCTGGCCGATAGTGATTGCAACCCTTATCAGTACCATCCTTGTGCTTATCGTTACCGGATGGGTTCATCAATTAGCACGGAAAATCAAATGAGTTATTTAGAAAATGAGTTTTTCTTGTTGGCGATTACCTTCGGGATTTATTTCTTCGCCAAATTACTGCAAAAGAAAACCGGATTTCTTTTGCTAAATCCTATTTTATTGACCATTGCCGTCCTGATCGTCTTTCTGAAAATGACGCATATCAGTTATGAAACATATAATGAAGGAGGTCACCTGATTGAATTTTGGTTGAAACCAGCGGTGGTAGCGTTGGGCGTGCCACTTTATTTGCAGTTGGAGATGATAAAGAAACAGTTGCTTCCTATTGTCATTTCACAGTTGGCAGGTTGTTTGGTGGGATTGGTGGCCGTGGTGGTCATTGCCAAATTGCTGGGAGCCACTCCGGAGATTATTTGTTCATTGGCTCCTAAATCTGTGACTACTCCTATCGCTATGGAGGTTTCGAAAGCCACGGGAGGAATTCCGTCTTTGACGGCCGCTGTTGTGGTGGTAGTCGGTCTGTTCGGGGCGGTGTTCGGCTTCAAGGTACTTCGGGTAGGTCATGTGGGGAGTCCTATTGCGCAAGGTCTTTCTATGGGTACGGCTACTCATGCGGTAGGTACTTCTACAGCAATGGAAATCAGTGGGAAATATGGAGCATACGCTAGTCTGGGATTGACTTTGAACGGAATTATGACAGCGATTTTCACACCGACAATTCTTAGATTATTAGGTGTGATTTAACAAAAAAGCTGTTATCTTTGTTATATATAGAAAATCATCACAGATTATAGAGGATTGATTTGATTTTCAATAGGTATGGTCATTGGGGTGAGCATTGCTTATAAAAAGTCTATCCGCATTTAGTAGTAACAGAGCATTCTTACAGCAGTCTGATAACTATTGTCACTTTGAATGAAATGAAGATTCTGTGATTTGTGGTGAGAAAACAAGCAACCCATATTTTATGATAGAATTTAAAGATATAACTTTAGCGGATAAAGACTTGATACAGTCCTTTACCTTAGGCAGTTTGCGTCGTAATTGCGACTTGTCGTTTGCCAATCTGTGTAGTTGGATTTTCCTGTACCAGACTAAATATGCCGTGATGGATAATTACCTGTTGCTGCGTTTCTATGCGGGAGAAGAATTGGCCTACATGATGCCCGTCGGAACTGGAGATGTGAAACCAGTTCTTGAAGCATTGATAAAGGATGCTGAAGAGATGGGGGCAAAATTGCGTATGCTGGGGGTATGCGTGGGGATGAAAGCGGACATAGAGGCGGCGATGCCCGGACGTTTCACTTTTACAGAAGACCGGGATTACTTTGATTATATCTACTTGCGTACTGACCTGGCAACCTTGAAAGGAAAGAAGTTTCAAGCCAAACGTAATCATATCAACAAGTTCAAGAAGCAGTATCCTGATTATGAATACAAACCGTTGACTCCAGATCTGGTTCCCGAATGTTTGAAGCTGGAAGAGGAATGGTGTCGTGCCAATAACTGCGAGGAACAATTGGCATTGGGGGCAGAACGTAAGTCCATGACATATGCCTTGAACCATATGGAGGCGTTGGGTTTGACGGGCGGCGTGCTTCATGTCAACGGGAAGATTGCCGCTTTTACATACGGTGCTCCCATCAATCATGAAACATGGGATACTTGTGTTGAAAAGGCGGATACGGGAATAGAAGGGTCGTATGCCATGATTAACTATGAATATGCAAATCATATCGACGAACAATATATATATGTAAACCGCGAGGAAGACCTTGGTCTGGAAGGTTTGCGCAAAGCAAAACTTTCTTATCAGCCCGTTATTTTACTCGAGAAATGTATAGCAGAGCTCAATGACTACAAAGGATGAAGTGAAAACATTATGGAAACTCTGCTTCAATGATAGCGATGAGTTTACCGACTTATATTTCAAGATGAGATATAAGGATGAAGTGAACAGGGTGATTCGTGAAGACGGAAAGATTATTTCCGCATTGCAGATGATACCTTATCCTATGACTTTTTGTGATGAGGTGATTTCTACTTCGTATATATCGGGTGCTTGTACGCATCCGGATTACAGGAAGCATGGAGCCATGAAACGCCTACTGAAGGAAACACATCGGTGTATGTATGAAGATGGAGTTTTGCTGGCTTCGTTGATTCCTGCAGAGGAATGGTTGTTCGGTTATTATGCCAGGTCGGGATATGCTCCAGTTTTTGGGTATGCGGTTGAGCAGGTAAGGGTAGACAGATTACGCCCTGCGCCCGGTTGCCGGATAGAGGTATGCGAATTTCCCGGTGTGGAACATTATCATTATTTTGATTCCCGTATGCATGGACGCAGGAGTTGCATTCAGCATCCTAAAGAAGATTTTCTGGTTATTATGGCCGATTTAAGACTGGGTAATGGCAAATTGCTGGTTGCCTGGGAAGCGGATAAAATAGTGGGGATGGCATTTACGGTAATGGGGGATGATACATTATATATAAAGGAATTGCTGGCAGATATGGATGCGGTGCAGGATACTTTATTGTATGAAGCGGCCCATATATATAAGGTACAGCGTATGGATTATTTCATTCCGTCGTCTGCCGATACTTTGTTTTTGGGGATGGCAAGAGTTATCCGTGCAGAGGAGTTGTTGAAGGTTTTCGCCCATAAGTATCCGGCATCCGAACTTTATATACATCTTGAGGGAGATGAAGCGATTCAGGAGAATAACGGCTATTATACGGTACGGGATGGTTTCTGTTTTCGTGAGAGAGTACCGGAAAAAAAATATCACACTTATACGTTGGATGGTTTTACCCGGTTGTTACTGGAAGCGGAGCATCCTTATATGAGTTTGATGCTGAATTGATCTTTATTACTGGTTGCCTAGGTTGAATTTCTATGTTTAAGATTGATAATCAGTGGAGTAAAAATCCGGATAGGTTATTAGTCTTCTTTTGTCAGAATACGTTCCAGCTCTTCGGCAGTCAGTCTGAGATGGAATTGTCCTTTATAAGCCACGGATATGCCACCTGTTTCTTCTGAAACGATAATGGCCAATGCATCTGTTTCCTGCGATACGCCCATGGCAGCCCGATGCCTTAATCCCAATTCTTTAGGGATATTCAAGTCGTGAGATACCGGGAGAATACAACCGGCTGCTTCTATCCGTTTATGGCGGATAATCATGGCTCCGTCATGTAATGGACTGTTTTTGAAAAAAATATTTTCTATCAGTCGTTGGTTCACATTGGCGTTGATAATTTCTCCTGTACGGATGATGTCATTCAGAGGTACACTTTTTTCGATGACAATCAGTGCCCCCACCTTCCCTTTGCTCATGCTCATACAGGCAAGTACAATCGGCATAATATCCGCTTTTTCCGTCTTTTCCTGCTTGTTTCCCGTCAGGAAGCGGAAAAAACGTCCCAACTGTTTATGCGAGCCCAGTGTGACAAGGAACCGGCGTATATCATCCTGAAAAAGAATAATCAGGGCTAGGACACCTACACTGACCAATTTATCGAAGATAGACCCTAGCAGTTTCATTTCCAAAACCTGAGATACAATCAGCCAGATACCTATAAATACCAGGATACCGATGAAGATATTGATAGAACCCGAATCTTTCATCAGACGGTAAGTCTGATAAAGCAGATAGGCTACCAGCAGGATATCGATGAGGTCTTTTATACTAAAATCAATAAACATCTTTCTAGAATTAAAAATTGAAAATTAAGAATTAAAAGGCAGCGGAGTCTTTCATCTTCTGTACTATCTTCACGGTTTCTACAGCAGCTTTTACATCGTGCACTCTGAGAATATCCGCTCCTTTTAGTAGGGAAATGGTATCCAGCACTGTTGTTCCGTTCAAGGCATCATCAGGGGTTCCGCCTAGCAGCTTGTAAATCATTGATTTACGTGATATGCCGACCAGTAACGGTAGTTCGAACAGGCTGAATTCTTCCAAATGATTCATCAACTGGTAATTATGTTCCACTGTTTTTCCGAAACCGAAACCAGGGTCTAGAATAATATCTTTTACTCCTAAGTCGCGTAATTTCTGTACTTTTTCCGAGAAATAGAGAAAGACTTCTTTCAACAGATTGTCATAATGCGGATTCATTTGCATATTTTGCGGCGTGCCTTGCATATGCATAATAATATAAGGTACTCCCAGCCTGGCAATCATGTCGAACATCTGCGGGTCCATTTCTCCGGCGGCAATGTCATTGATGATTGCCACTCCGTACTCCTCTACACACATCCGGGCTACATCCGCACGGAAAGTGTCCACGGACACCACACAACCGGGATGATAGCGATTGATGATTTCCAGTCCGGTACGCAGACGGCGCATCTCTTCCTCGGGGCTGATGTGCTCGGCATTGGGACGTGAGGAATAGGCACCTATATCAATGATGGAAGCTCCTTCTTCTATTATTTGGGAGGTACGGTTGATAATATCTTTTTCCGTTTGCTGCCGGCTGCCGGCATAGAAAGAATCGGGTGTCACATTCAGGATTCCCATTACTTGCGGATGGGAGAGATCCATCAGTTTCCCATTAACATTAATATATTTGACGGTTTTGGTTTCCATTGTTTACGGCTTGTCATTTAGGTCGTACAAAAGTACGCACAATTCTTGAGTTTTTGTTATTTCATGAACTATTTTTCAGTTATCTTTGTTGCAACTTAATTTAAAAGCAAAGCGAAAGATGGATATTTCAGCTTTATATAAGTGTTTTACGGAATGCGGCAAGGTAACTACCGACAGCCGTAACTGCCCTGAGGGCTCTATGTTCATAGCTCTGAAAGGGGAAACATTCAATGGAAATGCATACGCGCTTCAGGCGCTGGAAAAAGGTTGCCAGTATGCCGTAGTAGATGAAAAAGAATATGCCGCCGATGGGCATCCGCGTATCTTGTTAGTAGACGATTGCTTGAAAGCATTGCAGGAACTGGCTAATTATCACCGGCATAAAATGGGTACCCGAATCATCGGCATCACGGGAACCAATGGGAAGACTACTACCAAGGAATTGATAGCCTCAGTGCTGCAAAAAAGATATGAAGTGCTTTATACACAGGGTAACTTGAATAACCATATCGGTGTTCCTCTGACTTTGCTGAGGCTGACTCCCGAGCATGAACTGGCTGTCATCGAGATGGGAGCGAACCATCCGGGTGAAATCAAGGCACTGACCCGTATTGTAGAACCGGATTACGGTATGATCACTAATGTGGGTAAGGCGCATTTGGAAGGCTTCGGGTCTTTTGAAGGGGTCATCAAGACTAAAGGTGAGTTGTATGAGCATCTGCGTTACAATGGCAAGCATATTATTTTCATAGACAAGGACAATGAGTATCTCACAGCTATCTCTCAGGGCCTTACCCGTATTTGTTATGGTATGGAAGGAGGAGAGGGACTTTATATCAGCGGCAAGCTGGGCGCTTGTGCTCCGTTTCTTTCGTTTGAGTGGGAACACGAGGGACAGAAGTTCGAGGTGAATACCCACCTTATCGGCAGTTATAACATGAAGAATGCATTGGCCGCCATTACGGTGGGCCGGTTCTTCAGTGTACCGTCCCGGCAGATTTGTGAGGCACTGGAGGCGTATGTTCCTCATAATAACCGTTCGCAATTGACGGAAACCACGGATAATAAACTGATAGTTGATGCATACAATGCGAATCCTACCAGTATGATGGCGGCTTTGGAGAATTTCCGGTTGATGAATGTCGCTCATAAAATGGTTATTCTGGGTGATATGAAAGAACTGGGAGAAACCAGTCATGAGGAACATCAGAAGATTGCGGATTATCTGGATGAATGTAAATTTGACCGGGTACTTTTGGCAGGAGAGGAGTTTGGCAAAGTGATTCCGTCCTTTGAACATTTTAAAGATGTGGTTGCATTGAAAGAGTCGTTGGAAAGATATAAGCCGAAAGGATATTATATTCTGATTAAAGGTTCCAACAGTATGAAGTTGGGCCAAAAGTCCAAAGTAACTATTAAATGTGCTGTTTGCACCTGTATAGGTATATTGTCCCACCTGGGTGGAACTGCCATTTCACAAAGGTGGCACTACGCTCTCACCTGGGTGAAATGCCCATTTCATCCGGGTGGGATTTCTATATATGCTGCATGGAAACATGAATGGCAAAGGTCCTTTGGGGAATGATCCTTCATATAGTCTGCCTCTATGGTAAATGTAATCATAGAATCTTTCTTCTTTATTATTTCTCTGAATTTTTCTTTAAAATAGATATAATAATCGGTTTTGACCGTTTTCTGACTCCTTCCTGCCGAATTATTATCCCGTGTTATTACAGAAATCAGTTACTTTTGCAATGTTATCAATAGAATTGCTATGAGGAACTTATTTCTACTAATCGCATTATGCTGTGTGGCTTTTTCTGTTCGTGCCCAACGTCTGGTTGAAGTGGGGAAAGGCTTTAGCAGTACTTCGGTAAATACTACTGTATTCCGTAATAACTCCATTGTGACGCATGGAAACACACAATACATTTCTTATTATGACGCTGAAGGATGGCTGATGTTAGGCAAACGCCGTCTGGGCACTGGGGAATGGATTTTGCACCGTACCCAATACAAAGGACATGTAAAAGATGCACATAACATTATCAGTATGATGGTGGACGGCGACGGCTATCTTCATCTTTCTTTTGACCATCACGGACATAAACTGAACTATTGCCGCAGCATTGCCCCCGATACACTTGTTTTGGGAGATAAAGAGCCGATGATAGGCAACGAAGAAGAAGATGTGACCTATCCTGAATTTCATTTGTTGGCTGATGGCGGTTTGCTTTTTGTATATCGCTCGGGCGCTTCCGGAAGAGGAAATATGGTAATGAACCGATATGATGTGAAATCCCGTAAGTGGGAGCGTGTGCAGGATGTCCTTGTAGATGGAGAAAACGAGCGGAATGCCTATTGGCAGTTGTATGTGGACCAATCAGGAACCATCCATCTTTCCTGGGTGTGGCGTGAAACCTGGCATGTGGAAACCAACCATGACTTATGCTACGCCCGTTCTTTTGACGGAGGTAGAACCTGGTATAAGACCAACGGACAGAAGTATGAGCTTCCTATCCGCCTGGGCAATGCCGAATATGCCTGCCGTATTCCTCAGAATGCCGAACTGATAAACCAGACCAGTATGAGTACGGATGCCGGAGGTCATCCGTACATCGCTACCTACTGGCGCAATCCCGATAGTGATGTTCCCCAATACCGTATCGTTTGGCATGATGGCGTGAACTGGCACAACCGACAGGTTTCCGAACGCAAGACCCCTTTCTCGCTCAAAGGGGGAGGAACCAAGATGATTCCCATGTCCCGTCCCCGGATGGTGGTGGACAATGGAGAAGTGTACTATCTGTTCCGTGACCAGGAACGTGGAAGCAAAGTTTCCATGTACTATACCAAAGACATACAGTTTGGTGAATGGCACGTGAAAGACCTGACGGATTTTGCCGTAAATGCGTGGGAACCCAGTCATGACACGGAGTTATGGAAAATGAAGAAGCAACTTCATATTTATGTACAGGATACCCGACAGGGAGATGGCGAGAAGCAGGTGGAAACAGAACCGCAAATGGTTTATGTGTTGGAATTGTAAATAATGTGCTGATTTGCCAATGACCATGCGGCATATAGCGCAAGCACATTAACACATTAGTAAATTGGCAAATTGATAAATTATTAATATGATGAACAACAAATTATTGAAACAAACCCTTGTTTGTGCAGGTACCTTGCTGCTTTCTATGCAGGTTGCCGCCAAACCTTCTTCCGAAGCCAAGGAAGTACGGGGGATTATAGACAAGGTAAACACTTATTGGCAAACGCATAACAAGCCCGAAGTCCGTTCGTTTTGGGACAATGCCGCTTACCACACCGGAAACATGGAGGCATACTTTCTGACCGGTAATGAAAACTACCGTGCATATTCTGAAGCCTGGGCTATACACAATGAATGGAAGGGAGCCAAGGAAAAGGATAAGTCTAAATGGAAATACTCTTACGGTGAGAGTGATGAATATGTATTGTTCGGAGATTATCAGGTTTGTTTTCAGACATATATCGACCTTTATACTATTCTTCCGGACAACTATAAGATAGCCCGTGCCCGCGAAGTGATGGAGTATGAGATGAGTACACCCAATCATGATTACTGGTGGTGGAGCGACGGTCTGTATATGGTAATGCCTGTCATGACCAAACTGTATAAGGTGACGGGTAATCATCTCTATTTGGATAAATTGTATGAATATATTGTATATTCGGATAGTATCATGCTCGACCGGGAAACCGGCCTGTATTATCGGGATGCCAAATATGTTTATCCTAAACACAAGACTTCCAGCGGAAAGAAGGACTTTTGGGCACGTGGTGACGGATGGGTGCTTGCCGGACTGGCGAAGGTGCTGAAAGATCTTCCCGCTGATTACGAGCATCGTTCTTTTTTCGTAAACAAGTATGTGAAACTGGCCGAAGCAGTCGCAGCCATCCAGCAACCGGAAGGCTATTGGACCCGTAGCATGATGGATCCCACTCATGCTCCCGGACCGGAAACCAGCGGAACGGCTTTCTTTACTTACGGCTTCCTTTGGGGAATCAATAATGGCTATCTGGATGAGGCAGTGTATAAACCGGTGATAGATAAAGCATGGAACTATTTGGCAAAGACTGCTTTGCAGAAGAATGGCAAGATTGGTTACGTACAGCCGATTGGTGAGAAGGCCATTCCGGGACAAGTAGTCGATGCTGATTCTGAAGCTAATTTCGGGGTAGGTGCTTTTCTGTTGGCTGCTTGTGAATATGTCCGTTATCTGGAAGCTCCTGAAAATCAGGATCGCGCCTACTGGTGCAATCTGCTTTATAAGATGGCAGCTCCCGTACTGAGCAATATGGCGGAAGGTAATCTGAAAAAGAATATGCTGGTAGAGGTGAGCCCTAATTGGGATGGACGTAACAAAGGGGTGACTTATATGGAAACCTTCGGACGCCTTATGGCAGGTGTCGCTCCCTGGCTGACACTTCCCGATGATGATACGGAAGAGGGACAGATGCGCAAGCAACTCCGTGAATGGGCATTGAAAAGCTATGCCAATGCGGTGGACCCTGCCAATCCTGATTATCTGTTGTGGAGAGGACACGGACAGGCCTTGGTGGATGCGGCATACGTGGCCGAAAGTTTTCTACGTGCTTACGACCAGCTTTGGATGCCTTTGGATGACACAACCAAGAAACGTTATTTTGAAGAATTTACCCAGTTGCGCCGTGTGGACCCTCCTTATACCAACTGGCTGCTGTTCTCGTCTACGGTAGAATGTTTCCTGCGCAAGGCTGGTGCCAAGAGTGATGCTTACCGTATTGTCTCCGCTATCCGCAAGGTGGAGGAATGGTACACGGGAGATGGCTGGTATGCGGACGGCCCTTCTTTCGCTTTCGACTATTATAGCAGTTATGTCTTCCATCCCATGTATCTGGAAACGTTGCAGGGCATGAAGGATGCAGGGAAATACACTCGTATTCATTATAAAAAATATTATGACCGCGCCTTGAAACGTGCCAGGAAATTCAGC
>OHBW01001290.1_pt1 | contig 10060 bp, 6 predicted proteins | sample 1577411 | NCBI WGS metagenome assembly OHBW01 (sample SAMEA3879534, study PRJEB24766) | human gut metagenome | biome: human-associated habitat; feature: feces | place: USA | collected 1985/1987 | reverse complement strand
ACCCCTTTCATCTGACATATTTTCTCTACCGCACGTACGTTCAGCGCATCGCAACCGATGGCGTATACCGTGTCGGTAGGATAAACGACAAGGCCGCCGTCCTGCAGGACTTTGACGACCTTGTCTATTTCTTTTTGATTCGGATTCTCCGGATAGATTCTCACTAACATATTAGCCGTAGATAATGTGTCCGTTCTCGTCTGTATATTCCTCTAATCCTTTACTATATTGGTTCATGGCCCGGAGGCTCATACCCATGCTTGAGAAGCCACCGTCGTGGTAGAGGTTCTGCATCGTCACCTTGCGCGTGAGGTCCGAGAAGAGCGTCAGCACGTAGTCGGCGCAATCTTCGGCCGTGGCATTGCCCAGCGGCGACATGCTCTCGGCAAACGACATCAGGTCGCCCAGCCCCAGCACGCCGCTGCCGGCCGTGGTCTGCGTGGGCGACTGCGACACGGTGTTGATGCGCACATGCTTCTCACGGCCATAGATGTAGCCGAAGCTGCGGGCGATGGACTCGAGCAGCGCCTTGGCATCGGCCATGTCGTTGTAGCCGTAGAGCGTCCGCTGCGCGGCGATGTAGGAGAGGGCCACAATCGAACCCCATTCGTTGATGGCGTCCTTCTTGCGGGCTACCTGGATGGCCTTGTGGAACGAGATGGCCGAGATGTCGAGCGTCTTGGCCAGATAATCGTAGTCCAGGTCGTCGTACGTACGGCCCTTGCGGACGTTGGGCGACATGCCGATGGAGTGGAGCATGAAGTCGAACTTGCCGCCAAAGTGCTCCATGGTCTTGTCGATGAGATTCTCCAGGTCGGTAACGCTCGTCGCGTCGGCGGGAATCACAATCGTATTGCATTTTTCGGCCAGCTTGCCGATGGTACCCATGCGAATCGATACGGCAGTATTCGTAAGAACGATTTCGGCGCCCTCCTCGACGGCGCGTTCCGCCACTTTCCAAGCAATCGACTGCTCGTTGAGCGCGCCGAAAATCAAGCCTTTCTTACCTTTGAGTAATTGATATGCCATTGTTGTTTCGGTTTAAAATTCGGGGCAAAGGTAACAAAATTTCCAAACTCTCCCAAAATGAAGCGTTTTCGCCCGCAAACCGCAAAAAAAGCATTCGTCCGCAGCGCCCCGGGCATGGGCTGCGGCCCCGGAACGGACAGCAGAGCAGAGCGGGAATGCGGGACAGAGCGGGGCCGCGCTGCTCGGTGCCGCGTCGGGCGTCGGGCGTCGGGCGTCGGGCATGGGACCGGAGCCGCGTCGGGCCGGAGCTGCGTCGGGCGATTGAACGTCCGGGTGCGACCCGGAGGCGGCAGGGCTCAGGCATGTCGGGCGGGAATGGGCGGGTCCGGGCACCCGCACCGGCCGAAAAACGGCTCCGGATTTTCCCGGCAAAGAATATTTTCGTACCTTTACCCGGAATCCGGAGAACGGCCGCCGCCACAGGCCCCACGGCCCGGAGCGGCATGCGCGGAACGACTGCGGCCGCACCGCCGGGCATCCGGACCGAGAACGCCCAAAAACCGAAACAGATACCCGATGAAAAAACTGCTGCTCTTTGCCGTCCTGATGCTGACGGCCGTCTCGTGCGGAGAGCGGAAACCCCGCCCCGCCGACTATGTCAACCCCAACCTGGGGTCGGTCCACAGCCGCTGGTTCTTCTACACGCCGGCGGCCGAGCCCTTCGGCATGGCCAAACTCAGCGCCACGACCAACGGCTCCTACACCAGCCCCAGCGGCTGGGAGGCCAACGGCTACGAGGACATCCACACCTCGATTGAGGGCTTCCCCTGCCTGCACGAGTTCCAGGTCGGCGGCGTGCTGCTGATGCCGACCGTGGGAGAAATCCAAACGGTGCCGGGAACGCTCGACGACCCCGACAGCGGCTACCGCTCGCGCTTCGACAAGGCCGACGAGCTGGCCCGCCCGGGATACTACCGCGTACGGCTGAAGGATTACGGCGTCGAGGCCGAGCTGACGGCCACCACGCGTGTCGGCTTCCAGCGCTATACCTTCCCCGAGTCGGAGGCGTCGAACATCCTCTTCGACATCGGCAGCTGGCTGGGCGAAAGCGGCCCGGTGCGCGACGCCTGGCTGCACGTCATCGACCCGCAGACGGTCGAGGGCTACACCGTTGCCGAACCCACCTATGCCCAGAAGTACCAGCCCGGCGCCACGGTCGGCATGTATTTCCACGCCCGGCTGAGCAAACCGGCCGCTTCGTGGAAAACCTTCCTGCGCGGCGGCGAGCCCGTCGAGGGCGACGAGGTGCGCGGCCCCGGTGCGGGCGGCGCACTGACCTTCCGGACCACCGAAGGCGAGCGCATCGAGGTGAAGGTCGGACTGTCGTACACCTCCATCGAAAATGCCCGCTACAACCTCGAGCATGAGGCTTCGGAGCTCGACTTCGACGGTGCACGCCGCTCGGCCGAGGCCAAGTGGGACGACTACCTGGGCCGCATCGAGGTCGAGGGCGGCAGCGAGGAGGACCGCGTGAAATTCTACACGGGACTCTACCACGCGCTGCTCGGCCGCGGCATCGCCAGCGACGCCAACGGCGCCTATCCGCGCAACGACGGCACCGTCGGCCAGATTCCGCTGGGCGAGGACGGACGTCCGCTCCACAACCTCTACAACACCGACGCCGTATGGGGCGCCTACTGGAACCTCACGCAGCTCTGGGCACTCGCCTACCCCGAATACTACAGCGACTTCATCCGCGGCCACCTGCTCGTCTACGGCGACGCCGGCTGGCTGGGCGACGGCCTGGCCTGCAGCAAGTACGTCTCGGGCGTGGGCACCAACATGGTGAGCATCCTCATGGCGGGAGCCTACCAGTGCGGCATCCGCGACTTCGACGTCGAAAAGGCCTACCAGGCGGCGCTGAAGAACGAGCTGGAGTGGGAAGGACGCGTCGAAGGTGCCGGCAAGATGGACGTGGGTGAGTTCGTCCGCCGCGGCTATTCGCCCTATGTTCCCAGCAACAACGGCATCAACGACGAACTGCAGCTCAACGGCTCGCCCTTCGGCGCCTCGCACACGCTTGAGTACAGCTTCAGCTCCTACGCCGTGGCACAGTGGGCCAAGGCGCTCGGCCGCGAGGAGGACTACCGCAAGCTGATGTGGCTCTCGAAGGGCTGGGAGCGTCTCTTCGACCCCTCGACGGGTCTGATTCGCCCCCGCACGACCGACGGCGAGTTCATCGGCGACTTCAACCCGCTCGAATCGTGGCGCGGCTTCCAGGAGGGCAATGCCGTGCAGTACACCTTCTTCGTGCCGCACGACCCCGAGGGGCTCATCGCCAAGATGGGCCGCGAGCCCTTCAGCAACCGGCTCGACTCCATCTTCACCGAAGCCCGCAAGAGCATCTTCGGCGGCGGCAAGGTGGTCAACGCCTTCTCGGGACTCGAAAGCCCCTACAACCACGGCAACCAGCCGAGCCTCCACATCTCGTGGCTCTTCAACTTCGCCGGCAAACCCTACCTCACGCAGAAGTGGACGCGCCTCATCTGCGACGAGTTCTACGGCACGACGGGCGAACACGGCTACGGCTACGGACAGGACGAGGACCAGGGACAGCTCGGTGCCTGGTACGTGATGGCGGCCATGGGTCTCTTTGACGTGCAGGGAGGCACCTGCATGCGTCCCACCTTCCAGCTGGGCAGCCCGCAGTTCGACCGCATCGTCATCCGCAGCGGTTCGGGCCGGAGCTTCACCATCGAAACGGAAGGCAACACGCCCGAGGCCTACTACATCCAGTCGGCCGAGCTCAACGGCCAGCCGCTCGACAACTGCTGGTTCTACCGCGACCAGATGAGCGACGGCGGCACGCTGCGCCTGCGGATGGGCACGGAGCCCAATCCGGCATGGGGCGCCGAGACGGCTCCCGCCTGCACGGAATAACGGAATAAAGGTTCGCGCGGCAACGCCCGCCCATGGCGCAAGCGCAGCGCACGGACCGCTTGAGAAGCCGACGCCCCGGGAAGACTCCCGGGGCGTCGTCGTTTTTTCCGCGGCAGCACCGGCGTCGGGAATACAGGGACCCGGACGGCCGGATGGCGCCGGTCAGCAGCCTTCCAGCGACAGCGGCTGCGGGAGGTCGGCCCCGGCTCGGAGGTCGCTGCCCGTACGGAAGGCCGAAGGGGTCACCCCCGTGTGGTTCTTGAAATAGCGGCCGAAAAAGGACTGGTTCGGGAAATTGAGGCAATAGGCTATCTCCTGGATGCTCATCGTCGAATAGCGCAGCAGATTCTTCGCCTCGAGTATCACGTAGTCGTCAATCCACTCGATGACCGTACGCCCGGTCGTCTGACGGATGAGCGTGGTGAGGTATTTGGGCGAGAGGTTGAGCTGCGCGGCATAGAATCCGACGCTGCGCTCGCGCATGTAGTTCCGGCGGAGCTGCGTCATGAATCGCTGGAAGTACTCCTCGCGACGGCTGCGCGGCGAATACTGACGGAGGCTCTCCTGCTCGATGTGGCGGGCGATGAGGCGGCAGGCCTTGTAGATGAGCACGCGGAGGGACGAGCGGAGAATCTCCCGCGAATAGGGGTCGTCGGACCCGGAAACCCCTTCGTCCGTAATCTCGGCGATACTCCGCTCGAGAACGTTCCACTCGCCGGGAGCGAGATGCAGCAGCGGATAGCGCTCCAGCTGCAGGGCAAGACTCGAGACGAGTTTGAGGTCGACGTCAATCCTGCGGATGAACTCCTCCTCGCAGGCCGCAACGAAGACCTCGGCGCCGCGCATCGACTCGACGTGGAGAATCGCGCCGGGCACGTGAATGAACAACGAATTGCCGCCCAGTTCATACCGCGTCAGGTTCGACTGGAGCGTGATGGAACCTTTCGAACAGAAGACCAGCGCAAAGGCGTCGATGCGCACCGGAAAGCGGAACAGGTCCATCGGGACCTCATCCTCGGGGTCCACATGCGACGAGATGAGACAACCGTCGTAATAGAAGTCTTCGGGACGTCTTCCGCAGACGTCCAACAGCGCCCCGAGCGAGAAACTGCGGATTCCCTTGTCATTCATTGCAGGCTCCATTTTTCCGACAAATATAAGAATTTTGCAAGCTTTTGCTCACCGAAAAGTTCAAAATCGAACCTTTCGACGAATTCAAACAACACAAAGAACTTTGCGTTTCAGCGGCAAAGAGGCAATTTTGTATTCGGAATCATACGAAAAGAGAACAACGATGAAACGAATCTTCATGCTGGGCGCCCTGCTCGTCGCAACGGGCTGCGCCTCCAAACAGGAGCGCCCGAGCGTCGCCCCGATTCGGGTCGAGACCTGTCTTGTAACGCCGTCGTCCGAGGCAGACTGCTCCTACTACGTGGGCGCCATCGAGGAAGAGCGCTCCGCAGCACTCAGTTTCCCCCTTGCGGGGACCCTTGCCCGCACCTTCGTCGACGAGGGACAATACGTCGCACGCGGGACGCTGGTAGCCGAGCTGGACCCCACCTCGGCCCGACAGAGCCATGCGGCAGCCGAGGCGGCCCTCGCCCAGGCCCGCGATGCCTGCGAACGTCTGCAGCAGCTCCACGACGCCAACAGCCTGCCCGAAATCCAGTGGGTCGAGGCTCAGACCCGGCTGCAGCAGGCCCAGGCCGCCTTCGAGATGACACGCAAGAACCTGGAGGACTGCTCGCTGCGCGCCCCCTTTGCGGGCGTGGTGGGCAAGCGTCGGGCCGAAGCCGGCGAAACCGTGCTGCCGGGCGCACCGGTACTCACGCTGCTCGACATCGCCACGGTCAAGGTCCGTTTCGCCGTACCCGAGCAGGAGATAGCCTCGCTCGGCGAGGAGCGGCGCATTGAGGTGAGCGTCGCGGCTCTCGGCGACCGGACGTTCCGGGCCGGCACCCCGACGCGCAACATCGAGGCCAACCCCGCCGCCCACACCTACGAGGTGACGGCACCGATGGCCAATCCCGGCCGCGAACTGCTTCCCGGCATGGTCTGCCGCGTGAAGAGCTCGCCCGCCACCGCTGCCGAGGAGATGCTGCTCCCGCTGCAGGCCATCCGTCAGGCGGGCGACGGCAGCCGTTTCGTCTGGAAGGTGTCCGGCGACTCGGTCCTCCGCGCACCGGTCCGCACGGACCGCTTTGCGGGCAACTCCGTGGTGGTCACGGAGGGCATCTCGGCCGGTGACCGCATCGTGGTCGAGGGCATGCAGAAAATAGGTCAGGGAAGCAAAGTCGTATGGGAGTGATGAAAAGTTCGAACAACATCGTCGCCTGGTCGATGCGCAATTTCCGCATCACCTTCCTGCTCATCGGGGCTCTCTTCCTGTTCGGCATCTTCGGACTGGCCCGCATCCCGAAACAGGAGTTCCCGGAGTACACCATTCGCCAGGGCGTAGTGGTGGCACTCTATCCGGGCGCCACCAGCGAAGAGGTCGAGGAGCGGCTGGCCCGCCCGCTCGAACAGTTTCTGATGACCTACAAGGAAGTCAAACGCTCGAAGACCACCTCCACCTCGCAGAACGGCATGTGCTACGTAATGGTCGAGCTGGAGGACAACGTCCACGACAAGGACGAGGTCTGGTCGAAAATCAAGCACGGCCTCAACTCCTTCAAGGCGCAGCTGCCCCAGGGTGTGGTGGCGGTCGTGGCCAACGATGACTTCGGCGACACGTCGGCGCTGCTCATCACGCTCGAATCCGACACGCGCAGCTACCGCGAGCTGAAGGAGTATCTCGACCGACTGAGCGACCGGCTGCGCCGCATCGAGTCGGTTTCGAACCTGCGTCCCTACGGACTGCAGTCGGAGCAGATATCCGTCTACGTGGACCACGACCGGCTGGCGGCCTACGGCATCGGCGAGCAGTTCCTCTCGACGGCGCTCGCCTCGCAGGGGCTCACCCCGATGGGCGGCAGCATCGAAAACCGCACGACCGAAACCCCCATCCACCTCGCCCCGACGCTGCGCAGCGAGCAGGAAATCGCCGACCAGATAATCTGGAGCGACCCGCAGGGCAACGTGCTGCGCGTACGCGACGTGGCACGCGTCGTACGCGAATACGACGACCCCGACAGCTACATCCGCAACAACGGCCACCGGTGCGTGCTGCTCTCGATGGAGATGCGCGGCGGATACAACATCGTGGAATACGGCCGCGAGGTGGACCAGGTGCTGCACGACTTCTCGGCCGAGGTGCTCCCCGAGGATGTCCATGTGGCGCGCATCGCCGACCAGGCCAAGGTCGTCGGCGATTCCGTCTCGTCGTTCCTCCGCGACCTGTTCGTCGCCATGGCCATCATCATCGTCGTCATGATGCTGCTCTTCCCGTGGCGGTCGGCCGTCGTTGCGGCCATCACCATCCCGCTCTCGACCTTCATCTCCGTGGGGCTGATGTACGCCTGCGGCATCCCGCTCAACACGGTGACGCTCGCCGCGCTGATTGTCGTGCTGGGCATGATTGTCGACAACTCGATTGTGGTCATCGACGGCTACCTCGACTACCTCGGACGCGGCTACTCGCGCTGGTACGCGGCCGTCGAGAGCGCCCGCGAATTCTTCCCCTCGCTGCTGCTGGCCACCGTCTGCATCTGCATCATCTTCTACCCGATACTCTTCACGATGACCGGCATCATGGGCGACTTCATCACCTACTTCCCGTGGACCATCACCATCAACCTGATGGTTTCGCTCATCCTGGCCATGGTGGTCATCCCCTTCCTCGAGGTGCTCATCATTCCCCGCGCGCCGAAGCATGACCCCGCCCACCGCAGTTTCACCGACAAGGTGCAGCGCTTCTACCAGCACATCCTGGTGGGTACCTTCCGCCACGGATGGCTCACCATCTCGCTCGGCATCGCCTCGGTGGTGGTTGCCCTGCTGCTCATCCCCGGGCTGCGGCTGAGGATGTTCCCCTATGCCGACCGCGACCAGTTCGCCGTCGAAATCTACCTGCGCGACGGCACGCCGCTCGAACGTACGGCCGCCGTGGCCGACTCGGTCTACACGGTGCTCCGCGACGACCCGCGCGTGAAGTCCGTCACCTCGTTCATCGGCTGCTCGTCGCCCCGCTTCCAGATGAGCTATGCGCCGCAGATTGCGGGCCGCAACTATGCGCAGTTCATCGTGAACACCACCTCAATCAAGGATACCGAGGCCGTGCTCGACCAGTATGCCAACAGCTGGGCCGACCGCTTCCCCGACGCCTACGTCAAATTCAAGCAGCTCGACTACCAGAATGTCCCCTCGCTCGAGTTCCGCTTCTACGGCGACGACATCGATTCGCTGCGTACGGCGGCCGACCGGCTGATTGCCCGCATGAGGGAGATGCCCGAACTGCTGTGGGTGCACTCCGACTACGAGGAGCCGCGCCCCGTGGTCGACGTCCGGCTCGACCCGGTCACCGCATCGCAGCTCGGCATCACGCGCACGACGGCCGCACTGAACCTGACACTCGCATCGGGCGACGTGCCCCTCGGCTCGGTCTGGGAGGGCGACTATGCGCTGCCGGTCGTGCTCAAGAGCGACGAGCGGCTCGGCGAGCGTTCGCTCTCCGACGTGGAGAACACCTACATTTCGTCGGTCATCCCCTCGCTGAGCGTCCCGCTGCGTCAGATTGCCGACGTCGAACCGGCCTGGAGCGAGAGCCGCATCGTACACCGCAACGGCATGCGCTGCATGTCGGTGGTGGCCGACGTCAAGCGTGAGGCCAACGCCCTGCAGATGCTTGCCCGAATCAACGACATCCTGCAGGACGAAATCGAACTCCCGGCCGGCGTCACCTCCGAAATCGGCGGCGAATACGAGTTCGACATGGAGACGCTGCCCGACATCCTCGCCGGACTGGCCATCTCGCTGGTCATCATTTTCTTCTTCATCCTCATCAACTTCCGCAAGTTCGGCATCACGCTGGTGGTCATGCTCTCGATGAGTCTCTGCCTGTTCGGCGCGATGGTCGGACTCTGGCTCTCGAACTTCACCATCGGCCTGACCTCGGTGCTGGGCTTCATCACCCTGCTGGGCATGATTGTCCGCAACGTGATTCTGATGTACCAGCACGCCGAGGAGAAGCGCATCTGCTGCCGCTGGACGGGACGTCTGGCCGCCTACGACGCCGGCAAGCGCCGCATGGTGCCGATTTTCCTCACCACGGCGACCACGGCCGTGGGCGTGATACCGATGATTCTGGGCGGCAGCACCTTCTGGGCTCCCGTGGGTGTGACGATTTTCGCCGGCGGCATCGGCTCGCTCGTGCTGGTGGTGACGATTCTTCCGGTCCTCTACTCCAAAATCTACAAATGACGATGAAACGACACTTCGCAATAGCGCTTCTGCTGCTCTGCTGCGGAAGCCTCACCACCGAAGCCCAGACTCTCACCCTCGAGGAGTGCCGGGCCGCCGCTTCGGAACACAACCGCACGCTGGCCAACGCCCGGCTCGAACTCGAAGCCGCCACGCAGAGCCGGCGTGAGGCCTTCACCAACTACTTCCCGCAAATCTCGGCCTCCGGCGGGGTGTTCCAGGCCCAACACGGGCTTGTTCAGGCCGAATTCGACGTGACCATCCCCCAGATGGGAAGCATGCCGGTGCCCATATCGATGGTCAAGCGCGGCATCGTGGGCAGCATCTCGGCCGTACAGCCCCTCTTCGCCGGACTGAAGATTGTCAACGGCAACCGCCTGGCCCGGCTCGGCGAGGAGGTCGGCTCGCTGCAGCTGCAGAAAAGCGAAGCCGAGGTGCGCGAGCGGACCGACACCTACTTCTGGCAGATTGTCTCGCTGAAGGAGCGCCTCACGACGCTCGACGCCGTCGACCGGCAACTCGACGAAATCCACCGCCAGGCCGAACTCTCGGTCCGCGCGGGACTCGTCACCTCGAACGACCTGCTGCGCGTCGAACTGCGGCAGCAGGAGGTCGCCTCCAACCGGCTGAAGGTCGAAAACGGACTGAAGGTCTCGAAGATGCTGCTGGCACAGTACGTGGGGGCCGACTGGCGGACCTTCGACATCGCCTTCGCCGACACGGAGCCCGAACCTCCGACCGTCTGGTACGTCGACGTCGAGGAGGCCCTCGACCGGCGGGCCGAATACCAGCT
>OHBW01001267.1_pt1 | contig 10163 bp, 6 predicted proteins | sample 1577411 | NCBI WGS metagenome assembly OHBW01 (sample SAMEA3879534, study PRJEB24766) | human gut metagenome | biome: human-associated habitat; feature: feces | place: USA | collected 1985/1987 | reverse complement strand
GAAAATTTAGATTATAAATTTAATATGAATTTTTCTGTATGTACATTAGCAGCAAATATTGAAGCAAAAGCAATAATAGCATATACAAACACAGGAGATACATCAAGAATGGTATCAAGTTTTGGACCAGAATGCCCAATATTTGCAATAACAGAAAATGAAATAACATATAGACAATTAGGAGCAGCATGGAATATTACACCTAAACTTTTCCCTCATCAAGATAGCATAGATAAACTTGTTTATTTAGGTATAGACACATTAAAAAAAGAAGGATTTTTACAAAAAGGAGATAAGGTAGTAATTGCAGGTGGAGCAAAAGTAGTTACAGATTTATCTGATGCAGAAGCAGATATAAATACCGTAATGGGTGGAATAGTACAAATATAAAGTATAAAGATGGAGAAAGAAATGTTAAAAAAAAGAATTATTTTAATTTTATTATTAATTAGTTTAATTACAAATGTTAGCGTGTTTGCAACAGATGTAGATACAGATGGTAATACAACCACAGGAGAGATTGTATCACCACCAACAGAAAACACTGTTACAGGAAACACGGAGCAAAAACCTGAAAAAGAGCCAGAAAAAGAAGAAGAGCCAAAACAAGAAGAACCAACTACAAACAACAACTCTAACAAACCAACTCCAGAAAGAAATAACAGACCAAGCTATGAATCACAAACCACAAATACTAAAACAAAGTCAGAAAATGCTAACCTAAAGAGTTTAGCTTTAGAAGGAACAGATTTGGCACCAGAATTTAAAGCGAGTATTACATCATATACAGCAATTGTAGGATTAGATGTAGAAGATATTAAAGTAATAGCAGAGCCAGAAGATTCTGAAGCAACAGTAACTGTTAAAGGTAATAAAGGACTAGAAGAAGGTGAAAATAATATAACAGTTACTGTAGAGGCGGAAGCAGGTAATACAAAAACATATACAATTAATGTTACAAAAACTTTGAACGAAGAAGCCATGAATACTAGGTTAAAATCATTAATAGTTCAAGGATTTAATATATATCCATCTTTTCAAAGCAATATCTATAAAGTCATGTCTGTAAATTGTAACTCACAAGCTCTACAACTCAATGTGTCCCGCGAGTCAGCTTTGATATAATATCATCCCGGCACACATATGTCAACGGATTTACTGCAATTAATTAAAGTAGTAAAACTATCTTAAAAAACACAAATTTTCTAAATTGTCTGTTTATTATATGCAATTCTCACAATTACTATCTGACAGCCTCTATTGCTTCCTTGATATTTGCCACACCGACAATCTCAATTCCACTAATATGCGACACTCCTGCAAGACACACTTTGGGAACAATACACTTTTTAAAGCCAAGCTTCTTTGCCTCAGCAACACGCTGCTCGGACATGGTAACTCCGCGCACCTCTCCGCTTAAGCCCACCTCTCCAAAGCATATGGTATCCTCACGCACAATAATATCCTTTTTGCTTGATGCGATTGCAAGCACTATCCCAAGGTCTATCGCCGGTTCGTTCATCCTTATACCGCCTGCTATATTCACATAAGCGTCACAATCTGACAATGACAGGTTGGCTCTTTTTTCAAGGACCGCCATGAGTAGATTTACTTTATTATAATCTGTACCATTTGCTGTACGCCTTGGATTATTAAAAAAGCTGTGACATACAAGAGCCTGTATCTCGAGAAGTATCGGGCGGCTTCCCTCTATGGAACATGTGACAATTGATCCTGATGCTCCCTCGGGCTTACCGCTAAGCATATACTCCGACGGATTTTCCACCTCAACAAGTCCCTCCGCCTTCATTTCAAATACGCCTATCTCATTGGTCGAACCAAATCTGTTCTTAACACCTCTAAGTATCCTGTACGACTCATACCTGTCACCCTCAAAATAAAGCACAGTATCAACCATATGCTCTAACGTCCTCGGCCCTGCAACCGCACCATCCTTTGTCACATGTCCTACTATAAAAACAGAAATACCCAGAGTCTTTGCAAGCTGCATAAGCACTCCGGTTGTCTCCCTGACCTGTGAGACACTGCCCGGTGCCGACGCTATCTCCTCATTGTACATAGTCTGGATGGAATCTATTACAACAACCTCCGGTTTTTTTCGTTGAATCACGTCCTTTGCTATATCAAGACTTGTCTCACATAAAAGCTCCAGCGAATCCGTAAAATCACCAAGTCTGTCGGCACGCATCTTTATCTGATGCATAGATTCCTCACCTGACACATAAAGTAATGGCACCTTTTTTTGTGAAAGCTCCCTGCATACCTGAAGTAGAAGCGTGGATTTTCCTATACCCGGATCTCCTCCCACAAGCACAAGTGAACCCCTCACAATTCCTCCACCAAGCACTCTGTCAAACTCGGCTATACCTGTCACTATACGCTCCTCTTTCTCGCTTTTTACTGCCGAAAGAGGCAGAACCTGTACCGCCTTTGATTCTTTTTTTACTTTCCCCGACGAGCTTATCGACTTTTTATCTACGGTTTCCTCTACAAATGTATTCCATTCCTTACAGGCCGGGCACTGTCCCATCCATTTTGCCGATTCATAACCACATTCCTGGCAGAAAAATACAGAGGTCTTTCCTTTTGCCATATTGTTCTCCTTTATAAAATACAAAAAGCCCGGCTTTCACCGGGCTAAAAATATGCTCTATTTTCTTGATACTTTGATATCGACTGAATCAACACCCTCAAGCTCTACGCTTAAGCTGAGCTTGCCGCCGAGATTTGTCTTCATAGTACCTGCAACAGCTCCAGCTATATCAATTTCGTACTCTGTCTCCTCTTCAAGGCCAAGAGTAATCTGAGCATCCTCAGGTCCCTCCACAGTAAATGTCACTGTATCAGCAGTCTCCTCGAAATCCATAACCGCTGTTCCCGGAACAGACTCGTATACAAAGAGTCCGTTTCTTTCGAGCTTTGTAATCTCCTTAAAGGTCTTTACCTTGTAGATATCTCCATCCTTCTCAAAATTGTCAAGCTTTGCCTTTGCAGCCAATGTATAATCTCCGAAGCTGAGCTTTCCGTTTTCCTCAGTACGGATTAATTCACTTATTACAGCCATTTTTATCCTCCCGTAGCTATATTGATATATTAATTATAAATCCAATTCTACTCAACAGTCAATGAAATTTGTTTGTTTTTCGTAGAAATTATTACCTTATTGCCGCGCTTAATTTTGCCGGTAATAATATCCTCTGACATACGGTCTTCAATCTCCTCCTGAAGTTTTCGTTTAAGAGGTCTTGCGCCATATTTTCTGTCATAGGCTTTGTCCACGATAAAGGATTTTGCACTGTCACGCACTGTGAGCTCTATATCAAGCTGTTCTTTACAGCGTTTCTTAAGCTCCTTTACAAGAAGTGTCACTATATGTTTCATGTCATCCTTGTTGAGAGCTCTAAATACAATAGTCTCGTCGATTCGGTTCAAAAACTCAGGTTTAAATATACGGCGGACCTCCTCCATGACACTGTTCTTCATACGCTCGTGATCCTGCTTTTCATCCTCACCAGCGCCAAAGCCAAGGCGCTTTGGTTCTATAATTGAAGAAGCTCCTGCATTTGATGTCATGATGATTATTGTATTCTTGAAATCAACCGTGCGCCCCTGTGAATCAGTGATTCTGCCATCATCAAGCACCTGTAAAAGTATATTGAACACATCAGGATGTGCTTTTTCTATCTCATCAAACAATATAACAGAAAAAGGATTGCGTCTGACCTTCTCTGAGAGCTGTCCGCCCTCCTCATGGCCCACATATCCCGGTGGTGAACCAATCATCTTTGAAACACTATGCTTTTCCATGTACTCTGACATGTCAACACGTATCATGGCATCTTCTTTGCCAAAGACAGCCTCAGCAAGTGCCTTTGACACCTCCGTCTTACCTACTCCTGTCGGTCCCAAAAACAGGAATGAGCCAATCGGCTTCTTAGGATCCTTTAAACCAACACGGCCTCGTCTGACTGCCTTTGCGACAGCAGAAACAGCCTCCTCCTGTCCTATTACACGCTTGTGAAGTATCTGTTCAAGCTTTGCAAGTCGTCCTGCCTCTGACTCTGTAAGCTTATTTACAGGTATTTTGGTCCATCCCGATACTACATCCGCTATCTCATTTTCGCCGACTACAGGCTGGTTTTTGGCTCCTGTGCGACGATTCTTTCTCATAAGCTTCTGCTGTTTATTTTCAAGTACTTTCTTTTCTGACATAAGCGCACCGGCAGCTGTGAGATCTCCTTTCGATAAAGCATTTTCCACCCGGTTCTGCTTATCTGTTATCTCTTTTTTCAGAGCAAGCAGCTCGTCAGATGATGTCAGATTCTTAAGCCTTATCCTGGCTGCCGCTTCATCCATCAGGTCTATCGCCTTATCAGGTAAAAATCTGTCATTTATATATCGTGTAGAAAGGTTTACTGCTGCTTTCACACCCTCATCTGTTATGATGACACCATGATGCTTTTCATAGATTCCCTTTAATCCTGTGAGTATCTCTATTGTCTCATCCACACCAGGCTCTTCAACCATCACCGGCTGGAAACGGCGCTCAAGCGCAGCATCCTTTTCCACGTATTTGCGGTACTCTTCTATGGTAGTGGCGCCGATTACCTGTACCTCGCCTCTGGCAAGTGCCGGCTTTAATATGTTAGATGCATCTAACGAGCCTTCTGCTCCTCCTGCACCTATTATAGTGTGAAGCTCATCAATGAAAAGCAGTACATTTTTGGCATTTGAAACCTCGCTTATCACCTTCTTGATACGCTCCTCAAACTCACCACGATACTTTGATTTGGCTACAAGCCCGGACATATCAAGGGAAACCAGTCTCTTTCCCAAAAGAATATCCGGAACATTGCCACTGACTATATCCTGCGCAAGTCCTTCTACTATAGCGGTCTTGCCCACTCCCGGCTCTCCAATCAGACATGGATTGTTTTTGCCACGGCGGCAAAGTATCTGGATAACGCGCTCCATCTCCTTTTTTCTGCCTATAACAGGGTCAAGAAGCCCTGCCTCTGCCATATCTGTCAAATCTCTGGAATACTGATCTAATACAGGAGTCGCAGAATTGTATGATGTACTGTAGCTTTTCATCAGATCCCTGTATGCAGACGGATCCTCACCCATCGCACCAAGAATATCTATAAACATCTTCTGACTGTTAACACCCATGGTGTTTAAAAGTCTTGCAGCTGCACAGTCTCCCTGCAGTACTATAGCCATCAGCAAGTGTTCTGTACCTATCTCATTGCACTCAAATCTATCGGCTTCCTCCGATGCACGCTCCAATACTCTCTGTGTCCTTGGTGAATAGCCATCCCTGTCCATCACTTTGATGTTATCCCCCGGTGAAATCAGGTCTTCAATCATCGAAATAAGCTTATCATATTCCACATTGCAGGCTGTTAGAACCTCAGCTGCCACACCGGTGCCCTCTTTTATAAGGCCAGCCAGTATGTGCTCTGTTCCAACATAGCTGTAATTCATTTTCTTTGATATACGTGCAGCCAAATCTATTGCTTTTTTAGCCTTACTTGTATATGGTTTCAAGTCATATCCTCCAGTCATATTCACTAATTTAAGTCGATGAACTGCAAATCATCATCTTCGCTGTCATCTTCATTGTCGTCCTCTGCACTGCTGTCTATAGTCTCAGACGGCTTATTTCCCTCATTGACAAATCCATCAAGTGCCCTTTGAAGCTGATTCTTTAAAGCATCCTCATCAGCATCGTTTTCTGTGTCAGAAACGTTTTCCTGCCTTGAATCGTCTTTTAAATCAAACTCAGAGTTTTCATTCTCAACAGCTTTCTTAGAATCAGGTGTAATTTCTACGGTTCTTCCGACATAGGATGCATTTGATATATTTTCATCCGTAGCCATCTTTTGCTCATCTGCAGCACCTTCCGCTGTTTCTTCTGCGACTTCATCTGCCGGCTCTTCTACAGCTTCATCTGCTGTTTCTTCTGCAGCTTCATCCACCGACTCTTCTGCAGCTTCTCCTGCCACTTCATCCACCGACTCTTCTGTAACCTCTTCTTCCAGCTCATCTGCTATCTCGTCCGCAGTTTCATCAGTTGTTTCTTCCAAAGCTTCATTTGATACATCTTCTGCTGCATCATCTACATCATCATCGTCATCATGATAGTCCATTGCCTTATATTTTCTGTTTTTCACAGCTGATACAATAAGCAACAGTAACAGAATAATGATAATAAGAACCAGTATTGCAGCTAAAACAAGATATTTATTGGCAATTCCCGGAACAAGCTCACTCTTTACCGCATCGTTTTCCTCCTGTGCCACTGTAGGTGTGCTGAGCTCGGTCCTCATATATGTGCCATCTACGCTATCATATGTGTACCAGCCACTCTCACCATTGTCATTCATGGCATATACGAGGTAAAAATCCTTTGTCTGATCATCGGTTTTTTCGGCTTTGGTCTGGTAGGCTGTTGCCACACCCTTGCCCTCTATGGAGAGCGATATCTCATTATATCCCTCAGGTACATCATCCACCTTAGGCAGTAAAACCACTATAAAATGCGACTCTGAATTGATACGGACAAACTCATATGCTGCATTCTGTGCTGCATCATATACAAAAAGTCCATTGCCGCTTTCCGACTGTAAATACACAAGCGTGATATCACCGAAGGTGCCATGAAGGGTATTGTATTCAAGTCCGTCAATCACTGTCTTTGAGTGCTCAAAGCCTTCAGGAACAACATCCTCCGGAATGTCATTTACCATAGTCCACTCTGTGCCATTTATATCAAACTTCTTCCAGTTATCCTGCTTATCTGCATTCTCCGGATCATCCTCGGCTCTTCTGGTAACAACTATATTGTATGTGCTTGTGCTGCCGTCCTCTGCTGTCACAACAACGCTGACCGTATTCTCTCCAACCTCAAGTGAATCATTGCCTGTGACCGATGTCACACTCGCCTTGGAATCAGCCGGATTTGCTGTAACCGCAAGGCTTGAACAGCTGTAATCTACTGTAGCTGTGTAATCCTTTGTCGCAGCAGAAAACTCAGGGGAAAGCATACCTGCTGAGATAACAAGCGAACCAAGAGATGCGTTTGAGGATTTCTTTTCCTCTTTGTTTTCATTATCTTTATTTGCATTGTTGTCATTGCCGGTATTGCTGCCGGAATTGTCCTTGTTATCCTTGTTGCTGTTTGAATCATTGTTTGATGAAGCACTTTTTACCGTCACCTTCGTGCTGGCACCGGTAATTGTACCTCCGGCATCGTTACCCTCTGCATCTCCTACAACTGTACAATATGCCTTTATAGTGCAGCTTCCTGCAGCCTTCGCCGTAAATGAAAATGACTGCGATGTGGGATATCCTGCGGCGTCACCAATATTGGCCACACCATCTCCTCCGTTACTCAGTACTCCCTCGTCAGAGCTTGAGATAACTACAGTACCAAAATATCCGGACGGCATGGAAACAGTCACCTTAACTGTTTTTCCAACAGCTACAGAGCTTGAGCTGACACTGAGACCAAGTCCCTGCGCATATACATGCTCGGCAGGTGTGAAAACAAGCATCACTGCCACAACAAGTGATAATATACATCCAAATAATTTCTTCATATTTTCCTCACATTTCTAATTCTGCGATATCTTTGATTTGCCCAGTATGTGTCTGTTCATGATTATCATATCAAGGGCATTTCCACCATCACCCTTTCTGTTAGCATCAGCTGCCTCCAGATAAGCACCTGTGAGTGTTCCCTTTCCTAAGATATGTCTGTTGAGCTTAATCATATCAAGAGCATTTACAGCACCATCACCATTGATATCTCCATATATAACAATATCGTATGTCTTTTTCAGATTACCTGAAGCATCATAAACAGCCACTTTATTGCCTGTTGCAATCTTTCCGCTGTTTTCTGAGCCTGAGCTTGTCAGAAGCTTTACAGTACCTGATGCTGATACTGCTATATTCTTCACAAAATCAGCTGCACCGGTTCCAGGCTCAATGCCTGTAATATAAGTACCTATACTGTATTTACCTGATGTTATGTTTACATCTGTATTATTTTGGTTATTATTGTTCTGATTATTATTGCCACCTGCATTATTTACAGATGCCGCCTGCCTGTTTATATTGATAGTGTATGTTCTTGTATCACCGCTTTGCGACTTGCATTTTACCTTAATTGTATTATTTCCGACAGCAAGCGAATAGCTTCCTGTGCCTGAAACACCACTGTTTCCTGAAACTGCATCTGCCGAAACAGTCACTGAGCTTATAGCATTTGAAACAACTGCTGAATAGCTTGTTGTCGCTCCATTGAAGGCCGGTGTGAGTGTTACACCACTTATCGCAAGCGACTGCAGATAGTTATTGGTATCACCAGCTTTATCGAAGCCCACTGCTGACGATGGCATATTGTTGTATACAGGTATTTTAAATACAAAAGCCTGATTCTTGTCTGAATATCCTTTAGCTAGACTCTGTCCCTCAGTAAGAGCCGCTGTGGCATTGCCCATGTACTGATGGAAATACAGCGAGCTTGTATTTACTACATTAAACTTCTCAAAATACAGTGTATTTTGACCCTTATTTATATAATTGCTGCCCACCTTTACAGCTCCGCCGCTTATGGACTTTACTCTTGTATTCCAGCCCTGCTTCTTGGCAAAAGACAGACCATTTTTATAAATCTTATCCTTCGTGTTTCCGGTTGCACTAAAATTAAAATAATTATAATATCCTTCGTATCCGGAATATGTACCCGAAATAAGAGGGCTCGTTCCCTTTTGTCCCTGCTCCTGCTTTATACGCGATGCTATATGGTATGCACTTACTCCACTGCTCTTTGCCACATCCATGAATGTGCTTGCATAATTGATTTTCTCACCATTGTTGGAATAGGTCTTTGTTCCCTCCATAAATGTGCCTTTTACTATGGACTTGACACCTTCAAGTGCCTCATTCGGACTGTATGCCAGACTCTGAAACTGAAAAATATTGGTCTCATCAAGAAAATTCCTTGGATCCATGAGATAAGCAATATAGGCACTGCTTGCTGACACCCATCCCGGTTCGTACTCAACCCACGTATTTGTTGACCAGTTATATGCTCCGGCAGCTGTGGATTTCTTGGCATTGTCTGCTGATTTGGATACCAGATTAAGTCCGTTTACACTTTCATTTTCAATCACCGTATCCCAATTCAAACCTGTATTTACAGCCTCAAATGTCCAGCCTGGATACTTATTGTGAAGAGCTGTAAGGTTTGGAATATAGCTGTCAGGAAAGCCTGCATTCTTCATAGCCGTGACAAAATCAGTATTGTCTCCGCTATTATTGTATGTCACCTTTATGTATGTACTGATAGTCCAGCCCGTAAATGCCTTGCCGTTTAAAGTACCCTTGACATTATACCAGACCACACCGTTTACCTTAGTCTCTCCTATTATGTCAACCTGATGGTTCCAGTTGAGTGAGACAACCTTTGTAGTGCCGGATGTGCCTGCTGCATTGCGGACATACACATTGCCACCTGTAATCGTACCTGTAGCATATGCTCCCGATGCGGTTGCAAGGGCAAGCTGTTCCTCATTATTCTGCTGTATGGCATCCGCATTGCCGGTGTCTGCTGAAGCATCCCCTGTCTGCGCATTGTCTGATGCAGCTGTGCCGGTACCTGCTGATACAAAATCAGACCTGATATAGCTTACACACTCCTCGTTATTTGCTGCCAGATTGTACTTTGCCTTGTACCACACCTTGCCGTCTGCACCTGTGGTCTGCTCAAGAATAGTAATATCCTTGCCGTTTGAAAGCTTGTGCTCCAGCTCATACTCTGTGCCCGGTCCGCTTCTCGCCGCTACCCAGTATCTCTCATCACACACAACCTTAGCCGCCTGATCCGCATAGACTGCTATGCTGCTGTATGGTGCCAGGTCACATGCGGCTAATGACAATGTTACGACAGAGGCTGCCAGAAATTTATTTATCTTTATCATCAAATCCCATCTTTCTTATGTGCATTGTTTACATTAATCCATTATCCATTTAATTATAATAGAATATGACCTTTGTATCAATGTATTCGGCAGAAATTTATTATTTTTTTATTAATGATATAAAAACTCCCTGAAACGTGCAGCTCATGC
>OHBW01001258.1_pt1 | contig 10206 bp, 8 predicted proteins | sample 1577411 | NCBI WGS metagenome assembly OHBW01 (sample SAMEA3879534, study PRJEB24766) | human gut metagenome | biome: human-associated habitat; feature: feces | place: USA | collected 1985/1987 | reverse complement strand
TATGGCCTTGCCATCACGGTGACGTTGCTGATGACAACGCTGCTTCTGTTCGTGTATCTTTCCCGTGTGCGAGGGAAGAAAGCGCTCGCGTGGGGCGTGCTCATTGTCTTCGGCGCGATCGAGACGGTATTTTTCCTCTCGAGCCTGTCGAAATTTGCGCACGGCGGCTATGTGGCGGTCATTATGGCGCTGCTGATGAGCGGATGTATTGCGGCGATACAGGAGACGGAGCCGGGCGCGGCGCAGCCCACGGTGGAGGAGCTCCTTGCAGACGCGCTGAAGTACTACAACGCCGGGAACTACGAGGAGGCCATACTGCTGTATGAGACGGTTATAGAGATAGAGCCGCGCAACTTCGACGCGACAATAGGCTTGGGAAGATCCTTCCGCGGCGCGAAAAGGAACCCGCAGGCCGTGGAGGCGCTAAAAGCGGCTTATGAACTCAACGCCTCGGCGAATGTGGCCTATGAGCTGGGCTGCGCGTATATAGCCAACGGGCAGTATACCGATGCCGAGAGCTTCTCGTCCGGCCTTTGGAACGGAGGGAAAGGCGACAACAAGACCGGCACCGTGCTGCTGCTTAGCCTTGCGGCACAAGGAAAAATCGAAGATGTTATCGAGATGCTGCAAAACGAGAACTTTAACCCATTTCTTAATCCGGGAAAAGGGAACGACTTCCTATACATGGGCGGATATGACGGAAGCGGCAGGTGCTCCGGGTATGGGGTCGGCATATACCCGGGCGGCTACATATACGCAGGCAGATATAAGGACGGCGTAAGGTGCGGGCAGGGCACATGGTACAGCTGCACACAGCACCAGCAGGGTACGACATACTTTACGGGCGAGTGGGCTGACGATGCGCCCAACGGTTATGGGGAGAATCACGTTGCGACGTATGTTTCCAACATGGGAATAAGGCAGCTTACAGGGGATGAATACAGATCGGAGGGCGAGTCTTATGTACAGTATTACTACGCTATATGCACAAAGGACAATGCAATGGCGACTGGGTCATAGGAGAGCATCAGGTAAATTGGCAATGGGGCATCGAACCTTGGGGAAGGGGTTAAACAGGATAATAAAGGATTTAAATGCCGCTGCGATAAATGCTGTGAGGTTATTGAGGTATGCTGAAGCTGGTCTTTTGCGATCCATCGGAAAGAAACAGAGCTCAGCTGGATAAGGTCCTTGCTGATTACGCCAAGGCCGAGGAAATATGCGTCCGCGGCTTTGGCAGCGTTGCGGCATTTATTACATACATGGAGAGATGCGGCGACAGCACCGATGTGGTCATAGCAAGCATCGAGATGGACGGAATAAGCGGGATACGCCTGATGGGCGCCATTCATGAGAGGCTCCCTAATCTGCAGATAATATTTGTCTCAAAGTATCCCGAGATGATATACGACGCCTATGCCGTAAGACACATAGCCTTTCTGCCCTATCCTCTAAAGGCAGGTCATCTGGGGGCGGTACTCGACGGGGCTGCAAGGTACGCGAAGGTATCCGGGAAAAGGTATATTACCCTCGCAAGCAAGGGACTCATAACAAAGATAGACTACGATTCCATATTATATCTGGAGAGCGACCTGAGAAACATGAACATACATGAGCCGCGCAGAATCAGGACATTTCCTGGCAAACTGGACGACATAAAGCTCATGCTGGACAGCCGCTTTGTCCAATGCCACAAGAGCTTTATCGTAAACCTGTCCTGCGCAGTGGAGCTGAAGGCGGACAGCATAGTGCTGTATAACGGCGAAAGTGTGCCGGTAAGCGCGAGAAAGCTGAAGGAGACCAGGACGGCCTTCACGAATTACGTCGGCGACAATTACGATGATATGGATGATATATTATCGGCAACGGATACCATCATAAATTAAGCTTCTCAAATAGCTGTAATGCGTAAATGACACTAAATCCCGCATTTTTGACATGTTTATTGAATATGACCGCAGAAATAATATGATTTGATATAAAGAGATGAAACGCGGAATCGACTGCCGGGGAAGGCAAACAACGGAGGGAAAAGGCATGGCCATAATACGCTGCCCGAAAGGGCATAACTACGACAGCACGCTATACAGGAAATGCCCTATATGCGAAACGGAGGCCGCATATAACCTTTCGGCTGCATACGACAAGACATTTAAGCTGAAAGATGTAGAGGATGAGCCTACGCGGAAGCTGTGCGGCGCAGATGATGAAAAAACAATAAGCGCCTTTGCGGAACGGCTGGAGACCGACCCAGTGGTGGGCTGGCTCGTGTGTGTAGAGGGGCCGGGCAGAGGGCGGGATTACCGCCTGCGCGCAGGGCGGAATTTTATCGGACGCAGCTTCAGGATGAGCGTAAGCATAGTGGAAGATCAGCAGATAGCGCAGGAAAACCACGCCTCCGTCATATATGAGTCGATAGAGAGCAGATTTATACTGCTGAGCGGCAACGGAGCGCGTACCGAGCTGAACGATGTGCCGGTAAGCGGCGCAGCCGATATTCAGGAAGGCGACCGGGTAAGGCTTGGCGGTTCAACGTTTGATTTTGTAGCATATTGCAAGGGAGAAAAAAGATGGGAATAAGAAAAACAGCAATCCTTCTTGCCGCCGTAATGCTGTCAGCCTATGCTCCGGCATGGGCCGCAGAGGCCTATGATACGCGGATAGAGCAGGCTTTTGTTAATATGCCTGAGATTGAGGCGGTAGTTTACGCCGCAGACGGCGCGGAGAACGATGTATCTGCTGCGCTGGACGGAATGAAGCTGGAGACCGTGCAGATCGAGCCTGCGTCAGCGCTGCCTACGGATTACTATTTCATGCTGGACATATCCGGCTCCATAAACAAAAAAGCCTTTGACGGGATAAAAGCCGGGCTTAAGGAATGGCGAGGAAGGATCGGTACGCAGGACAGCTTTACCCTTATCACCTTCGGCGATGAGATAAGGATAGTGCTGAACGGAGAAGAAAGCGGCAGGGTCGCCGCTGGTAGGATAGACGGGCTGGAGGCTTCTGATAAAAAGACCAGACTGTTCGATGGTATATCCGAGGCGGTAAAGCTGGCCTCGATGAACAAAAACGCAGGCCGCAGGCTGCTGCTGCTGTTGACGGATGGCAGGGACTTCAGCGAAGGCGGAAGCACGACTAAGAACGAAATAGACAAGCTGCTGAATAAGGCAGACGTACCGCTTTATGCCTTCGGCATAGGCAGCAGCAAGGAAAACCTTGATTCGTTGGGCGAGATGGCAAGGGGCAACGGAGGAGACTACTATAATGCCTCAAAGGATGCCGTATCTGCCATGAATATCGCTTTTGCGAATATATCGTCGGCCAAGGTAATGCGCTTCAGCACTGGCTCCAACATCGCGGACGGAACGGAAAAACGGCTGGAGATAAGCTGCGGCGGCAGCACAGATGAGGTTATCGTCAGGGCGGACAGATGGATAGCGGATATGCAGGCGCCTACAGTGGAAAAGGTCGAGTTCGCAGACGACATGTCCGTGATGATACAGTTCAGCGAGCCCGTGACCGGAGCAGACGTTATTTCAAGCTTCACCCTGCTGGGCAAAAACCATAAGCCGATGGAGATATCGAGCGTTTCCTATGACGATGCGGCAAACACTGCGATCCTGCATCTTGCAAAAGCCGTTCCAAACGGAGAATACAAGCTGAACATCACAGGCGTTCAGGATGTATCGATGGAAAAAAATCCGCTTGAGCAGACAGAATATGCGCTGAAAATGACGGATGGGAAAACGGAGATACTCGGGCTTCCGACCGTGTGGTTCGTCGTGATAGCCATAGCGGCTGCGGCACTTATAATAACGGCAATAGTAATTGCGGCCAAACGCAAACGGAAGAAACTTGAAGAAAAGAAAAAGCCCCCCATTGTAACGCCGCCCGTTTGGAGCGGGAAGAGGGTAACCCTAACCATCACCGGGCAGAACGGGTTACGAAGGACAGTAACGGTGCTTATAGGCGAGAGCGGGTATATCATCGGGCGGTCGGCGGCTCAGAATTCAGGCATAGACCTTAACATAGAGGATGATATGTATATTTCGCGCAGGCAGTGCAGGCTGGCATACAGGGACGGCGAGATGATCATTTCAAACCTCAGCGAAACAAACTTTACCAAGCTGAACGGAAAACCCATACCGGCGGGCGGATACAGGCTGGCGGACGGTGACGATATAGAGATAGGGCAGACCAGGATAGTGGCAAGCATAGACTGGGGCTGCAACGAAATGGCGTTGAGCTGATAAAGACCGCATTGAGAAAGGAAACGAGTTATGGAGGAAAGAGTATGCGCGAATTGCTTCAGACCGCTGGGACCGTGTAATTTCTGCGCATATTGCGGATATGACAATTCAATAAGTATAGCGGAGGACGCCGCCCGGGGCAACAGATACATCATTGGAAGGGTGCTGGGCATCGGCGGCTTCGGGATAACCTATGTGGCGCAGGATACATTTGCTATGGATCGCAGGATCGCGATCAAGGAGTACTATCCATCCGGCATAGCCAGACGCGACATATGGACGCAGCAGATATCCTTTGGCAATTACGGTAACGAGTACAATATCGGCCTCAGGCGCTTCGAAAGAGAAGCCAATATGCTTGCGATGCTCAGGGGGGGCAGGGCGGCGAGCGTAGTACAGGTATATGAGTTTTTTTATGAAAACGGGACCGGTTACATGGTCATGGAGTACATAGAGGGGCATAGCCTTAAAGAGCTTGCCCGGGCAAGAGGCGGAAGGATACCTTACGACGAAGCCTATTACATATTGAAGGAGCTGCTGAAGGCACTGGAGACAGTTCACTCCGAGGGTGTGCTGCACAGGGACATAAGCCCGGAAAACATAATTATTCAGCCTGACGGGAGGCTGCGCCTTATAGACTTTGGTGCGGCGCGAACAGCGCAAAGCACAGGGTTGACGGGAAATATGATCATGCTGAAACCCGGCTTTGCGCCCCCGGAGCAGTATGACGCCGCCGGAAACCAGGGCCCGTGGACGGATATTTATGCCCTCGCCTGCACGTTTTACAGGCTGGTCAGCGGGGTCAGGGTGCCGGACGCAAGGGAGCGGATACAAGGGCAAAGGGTCCCCCTGCTTCATCTGCTTATGCCGGAGACCGTGCCGGAGGAGGTATCTAATGCCATAGAAAAGGCTATGACGCTGGATCCGGGCGGAAGATACAAAAGTATGTCCGAATTTATGGAGGCGATAGGAACCCCTGACGCGCCCGAGGGCAACGAAAGAGAAGGGCTTATCGACCGGGTAAAATGTATATTTAAATCGGTGGCAAAGGTCACCGTGCTTGAAACCGGAAAAACGAAGAGCCTGAAAAGAGATGATGTGATTACAGTAGGAAGAAGCGAAGGTTGTGACCTCATTACAATGGATAACGCCTATATCGGGCGTGTACACTGCCGAATCTACTTTGACGCGGACGTGCAGGCGGTAAAGGTCGAGTGTACATCGATAAACGGAATACAGACGAGGGAAGGAAGAACGGTGAACAAAGGCGAAGCGATGACGCTATATGACGAAGAAACGACGCTGCGCCTGGCAAATACGGAATCAAAGATCAGGGTGGTCTACCAATGACAGTAAACGGATTTTTTAGCTTTACGGATAACACTGCGAAGCTGCTGTTGGCTGCGGCACTGGTAATGATAGCGGCGGGTATATGGTGCATAGTATGCCGCAGCGTGCCAAAGAAGAAAAGGAAGGCAAGCGGCGAGGTCAGCATATCCTTTGCCAGCGTCATAGGCTCTCGCGATTCGCAGCAGGACTATGTGCTCACACCGCAGACATATGGCATACCGGAGGAACTGCAAAGGGAACGGGGCGAGCTCGTAGTGCTCTGCGACGGCATGGGGGGGATGAGAGGCGGAGCAAACGCAAGCCAAACCTGCTGCCGTGTGATGATGGAAAGCTATTACGAGGGGCCGCAGAGAAGCCCGAATGAGTTCTTTATGGATGCTATCCGCAGGGCGGACAAGGCTGTCGCTGCGATTGCTGATGAAAGCGGCAGGCCGATGAATGCGGGGACCACACTTTTGGCGGTGATAGTAAAGGACGGGCTGGTTTACTGGGCTTCCGTGGGCGACAGCAGGATATACAGGATAAAAAACCGAAGGCTGGAGCAGCTCACGCGGGATCATAACTACCTGATGAGGCTTATGGAACGGGCAAAGCTCGGCGAGATAAGCGAAAGCGCGGCACTTAGCGACCCGAATCGCGAGGCGCTCATAAGCTATATCGGAATGGGAAATGTGGAGCTAATGGATATTTGCGCTTCGGGGCAGGATCTGGGGCGAGATGACGTCATTCTCATGTGCTCCGACGGATTGTACAAATCCCTGAGCAAAAACGAGATATTGAACATAATCCTCCGCGACAATAAAAATAAGGAGGCGGCAACAGATGCGCTGACATCAGCCGCTCTCGCAAAAAAGTGGATGCGCCATGACAACATAAGCGTTGCGGTAATTGGCCGCTTCAATAAAAAAACAAAGTAAGAAAGGGAGAGAAAAATGAACTATATTAAATGCCCTAACCAGCATTATTACGATGCAGACGTCTATCCTGTCTGCCCCCAGTGCAACGCGGGGGTGAGCTATGACCACACAACCATGATAAACAATGAGCGCCGACCCACCGTTACGGTAGGCGGAGACGCAAAAAGCGGCAAGACCGTAGCATTCTGGGGAAAGACCAAGGGTGAAAAAACGATGGAAAGCGGGAATACGCCCGTAGTCGGCTGGCTGGTATGCACAAAGGGAAAGAACTGCGGGCAGGCGTATAGCCTGAAGGCCGGCCAAAACTTTATCGGCAGGGAAGAGAACATGGATGTATGCATCGCAAACGAGCAGACGGTATCGCGCTTTAAGCACGCCATAGTCATATACGAGCCCGTGCAGAACGAATTCATAGCCCTGATCGGCGAATCCAGCAGCCTTTACTATGTGAACGGATCCGTGGTGACGTCTCCGGTCACGCTTAAGAAGAACGACAGGCTCAAAATAGGCGATGTCGAGCTGATGCTGATACCCTGCTGTGATGAGAGCTTTACATGGTTTGACCTTACCGAAGAATAGAACTTTAAAATACCAACGATAAAGAGGAGGAAATAGCTATTATGATGGAATCTGCCGAAATGTTCGCATCTAACATATTCAAAAGCGCGCTCGATCTTATAATGAGCGTATCTTGGATAGCGATAACTGTTGTGGTGCTGGTCGCTGCCGTGACTTACTTCTTCAGAAGATACACGATTATGTGCATAGGGCGCAAGCTTAATGCAAGATCCGACTGGATGCCATTTGTGCCGATAGCCTGTTCCATATATGAGTTGCGTATGCTGCATGAGAGCCCATGGAAGGTGTTCTTATTCAAAGACATCGGTTTTGCATTTGCGCTGCTCGTTGGAAATATTATATCTGCGATATTCCTGGCGGTAACTAAGAGCGTAAGCGTTTCTGTTACTATGGGCGCACTGCTTGGGCTTGCGTATGCCGGGTATACGCTCTACATAACGTATAGCTGGTACCGCAGGCTGTATGCAAAGTTTGATTTTAACCCCATGCTCGCCGTTATGCAGCTTGTCCCCGGAATAAGCGCAATAGCGTCCGGCACCATAGATCTGCTCATGGAACAATAAAGCCCCCGCTTCCTCCTAAGAATGGAGTTATCGAAGGTTTGAACGGAATGTACAAGGGAGCGCGGTTTAAGCTCAGCGGGGGCGAATCCATAGTGCTCGGCAGGGATAGCACCCAGTGTAATCTTGTGTTCGATCAATTCAATGCTGAAATCAGCAACGTTCATTGCCGCATCACCTACAACGACATGAGCGGATATACGGTAACAGACTATTCGAAGAACGGCACCTTTGTGGACGGGAGCAAGCAGAGGCTGCAATCTGGCGTTCCGGTGTCGCTTCCAAAGGGAACAAAGATATACCTTGCCACGGAAAAGAATATGTTTTTACTCAACTAAGCGAATTAGAAGCCGGAAGGCAAGCCTGCCTTCCGGCTAAATAAATTGCTTGCGCTGCTCGAAAGCCGAAAGGAGTGTTAGAAGGTACGATGTCAATATGCCCGAACTGCTTTAGATATAATTTCGGGGTAAATTGTTATGATGGCGCTGAGATATGCGCCTTTTGCGGGTACGACCTCAAAGCAAAGCCAGAGGCATCCCTGCGACTGCCCCCGGGAACGGAGCTCAAGAAAAGATATATTATAAGAACGGAATCAACAAACGATGGAACATATCAGATATATAGAGCGTGTGATATTAAAAAAGATTCAGAGGTAACTGTGTGGGAGCTGCTGCCCCAAAAACTCGAAAAGCGGATGGAGAACGGCAGCATAAGCTTTTCAGACGAAGAGATGAAAAAGAAATTCCAACAATCATGCGATGAATTGATATACAAATGCAGTATTATTAAAAAACTTGATATAGAAAAGGGAATGCTCGTTCCTCTTGACAGTTTTACGGAAAACGGCACCGCATATATCGTGACCGAGGCGATAACGGGAGACACTCTGCTGGATTACCGCAGCGGCATTGGCGGAAGACTGAGCAAAAGAGAAGCGTTTACGATAATGCTGCCAATACTCAAAAGCATAGGTCTGCTCAATAAATATGATCTCAAGCATGGCGGCGTTTGGCTCAGCTCGATGTATTTTACACAAAACGGAAAGATAAAGCTCGGTGCCTTGGGAAATACCGAAACGGCACATTCCGATACCGATAAAACAAGCGATATAAACGATGCCGGGTTCGCATTGTTTTCGCTGATTGCAGGCGGCGCAGACGCACATGAAGATGAAGAACCAAAGGACATTTCTAAAGGAACGGTGAATGATAAGCTTGCGGCATTTGGACTGAATAAAAGCGAAGCCGCGCCGATAGCCGCAGCTATATATTCAAAAGGCAGCATAGCCGAGACCGGCGCGATGAAGAAGCTTATAATGCGAGTGGAAAAGACACTGAAGGAAAGCCGCACTTCGGGGAATGCCCAAAAAGATGACACGACGATATCGATCACAGGGAAACGGAAAAAGCCTCTTGTTTGGGCAGGCGCAGCGCTCATACTGATAGGGCTGTCGATCATTGGCCTGCTGTTTGCTGCAGATAAAATCAGCCCGATGCAGGCGGAAACGCAGGAAGCAGAGGAAACGGAGTTGCCGGAGGAAACAAGCGATTTCCAAGAGATAGGCATACCGGAGATGGCTCAGGGAGAGAGAAGGGCTGAAGAGATTGGCATGCCGTAGCTGGCAGAAAAAGCAGGGGGATACCGACTTTTAACAAAATAGTATTAAAGGAAGAAGGACAATGCGGATATCGATGCAGAGAAAAAAAGAATTGGTTCGGATACTGGTCGGCGCGGCGGTTTTGACGATGATGCTCGGACTTTCTGCAGCGGCGTTTGCGGCCTCCAATAATGCTGTGGAGAACGCACAGTACGGAGTCGTGAGGGTGATAGATGTTATAAAAGTATATAAGGACGGGAGCTTTGACTATTCCGCCGGAACAGGCTTTGTAGTAAATGTTTCGGGTAATAAATACATAATTGCCACGAACCATCACGTTGTAGAGGAAAATCCCGAAAATGTATTTGTGACGATAACGGATATAGATAACTGCTTATGGGCAGAGGTGCTGTATGCGAACGAAACGACGGATATTGCGATACTCAAGGTAAGCGGGGGCTTGAGCGGCAGACGTTCTATGAAGCTGCTGTCCCCAAAGGAAATACATAAATCTCAGGATATTTACTGTCTTGGCTTTCCGGGCGTTGTAGACGGCATTTCAAAGGACGCGGATATGCTCAATTCACGGATAGAGGATATCACCATAACTAAGGGGGCTGTAAGCAACCCGAGCTTTACCGATCTTGAAGGAAGAGTCACGGTGCTTACCGACGCAGTGACGAACCCCGGAAACTCCGGCGGGCCCATGGTTGACGAGCACGGGCAGGTTGTGAGGGTAAACACATGGGGAGCCGACGGAAACGTAAATGGTGCGGTAAGCATAGACTATGTGATAGACGCGCTGCGTTCTCTCGGGATAAGCTACGATTCCGGGCTTTCCGAGACCGAACGCGAGGCCATGGCCACCGAGGCGGAAAAAACGCCGGATACGGCTGCTGCTGTTGATGTCACGGTTTATTCCAACGGGGAAGGAGACGGCCTTGCGGCGG
>OHBW01001254.1_pt1 | contig 10219 bp, 9 predicted proteins | sample 1577411 | NCBI WGS metagenome assembly OHBW01 (sample SAMEA3879534, study PRJEB24766) | human gut metagenome | biome: human-associated habitat; feature: feces | place: USA | collected 1985/1987 | reverse complement strand
GGACGACTTCCCTCTTCCACCACCGCTTCGCTATTCCATTGGTACATCAGCAGCAAGTCTTCCATCGACATCACTTGTGCATTTACCGGCGAAGCCTGTTCCACCGTCACTTTTACCAAAGGCAGCAGACACGAGAGCAGCATTACTCCCAGTAAAGCCATCCGGTTAAAACGGTGGAAAGTTTCTTTACTGAGCAGCAGGCGGTAGAACAGATAGAATATTGCCAGGCAGACAGCCGATTTGAGTATATAGACTAAAAAGGTTCCCATAGGCAGACGTGTTTTATTGTGGTTTCTCGTTCTGCCCCTCTTCCACCTGACGGATGAGTTCTTTGAGTTCTTCCACTGAAATGTCTTCCTCTTTCACCAGCGAGGAAACAGCACCTAAAAAAGAGTTGTTGAAATATTTGGAGATGACCCCACGCAGAGTTTTCCGCCGGAATTCCTCTTCCGACACTATAGCATGATACTGGTAGGTATTACCGAACGCGGTATGCGACAGGTACCCCTTTTCTTCCAGTCCCCTTACAATGGTCGACAGGGTATTGAAGTGCGGCCGGGGTTCTTCGTAAAGTTCCACCAGCTGTTTGACGAACATCGGACCTTTCTCCCAGAAAAATCCCATGATTTCTTCTTCTTTGGCAGTAAGTGTTTTCATATCCGTTTCAATTGGTTACTGCAAAGAACTAAAACTTTTAGTTGATAAACTAATTTTTATAGTTAATATAACTAAAGAGCATAGTTCTCCCCTAGTAGCTTTCCTATATCAATAAAGAATAAGCCACTGATTTTAAATAAGTAAACAGAAGAAATCTCTATATTACTTCAAGGCGAGAAAGTTTGCCGGATACTCTCCTTTAACTTTGGAATATTACCACTTAGAATTGAGGAGGAAGATGCTTACGATGTCCGGGAGCATCAAACTTTGCAGATTTTTTACCACGTATTTTTTTCGCATGGCCAGGAGGAATCCCCTTCTTATGTGGTGGCTTAGGTGCATGACGATGCACCGCACAAGAACTTCCGCCCAAACACAAAAGCAGACCAAACAGGGCAATCAACAATTTTGTTTTCATAACTTTCAATGGTTTTTACAAAGTTAGAAAAAACACAGACATATTCCCCTGCAAACCTCCCCAATTGCAGAAAATAAAAGCACTCTCAACTCTTTAAAAAACGCAAGTGCATTCAACCCAAAACGCAAGTACGTTTGAATCAAAACGCAAGTGCGTTTAAACTAAAACACAAGTGCATTTGAGTCAAAACGTAAGTGCGTTTTTTCACAAAGATATGCAAACAGATGTAAAACCAACACGAAAAAGTGTGTGAAAATGCCTTCAAACAAAGATTTCAAGCAATAATAAGGAAGAATGGAAGAAAAACCATACTTACCTGATTTACAAACATTAAACCAACAAAGGAGCATAAACCGACAACGGAAAGCTTGACGGGTTGTCGGGGTTGGCACCGGTTTTTCAAACTTTCTATATACAGGTGTGGAAAAATATAAGCGTTATATTTTTCCACACCCCGCGTATATATAGTTTATAAAAATGCCTGCCAACCCCGACAACCCGTCAAGTACACGGCCGAAAACGGACAATAAAAAACCTCCTTCACTTCATCTTTCCAGAAGCAAAGGAGGCATTCAAATTTCCGTATTCATTTAGAACGGCAGGTCGTCTTTCTCGTCTGTCATGGAGAAGTCGGCCGGAGCTGCATTTACCGGAGGGAATGGAGCTTCTACCGGAGGCATCTGAGGAGTGGCTCCCACACGTTCTACCTTCCATGCACGGATACTGTTGAACCAGCGTCCTTGCCATTCGCGGGCATCAATGTCGAACGATACGTTCAGCTCCTCGCCCACCTGAATATTAAACTGTTTGATTTTGTCGTCACCAAAGACATCAAAGCACATACGGCGCGGATACTGGTCGTGTGTTTCGATGACATATTCTTGTACCTTCCATTCGTTGCCGTTCCGCGATGTACCGCCTTTCGGTTCCAGAACCGCAATCACTCTTCCTGCTAATTCCATAAATAGTATTTTTAAATTCGGTGACGAAATTACGACTTTCCATAGAAGAAAACTAATTTTTAAGACCTTTTTTTGTGGGGTGTATGCAATCTTTTCGTAACTTTGGCAATTGGTTTAGAGCATCCGTAGATGCATTTAATAATAAAAACAGAACAAAAATAAATATAAAAACAGCTATGAAGTTTATCGTTTCAAGTACTGCTTTATTCAGTCATTTGCAGGCTATCAGCCGAGTAATCAACTCAAGAAATTCATTACCCATTCTGGACTGTTTCCTCTTCGAACTGAGAGACGGTACGCTCTTTATGACTGCTTCGGACAATGACACTACACTGTCTACTTCCATCGAAGTGAACGAATCGGACAGTGACGGCCGTTTCGCCGTTTCTTCCAAAACATTGCTGGAAGCATTGAAAGAGATTCCTGAGCAGCCGCTGAGTTTCCACATCGAACCCAGCAACATGGAAATTACCGTGGAATACCTGAATGGAAAATACAGTCTGATGGGACAGAATGCCGACGAATATCCGCAGGCACAGGCATTGGGCAGCAATGCCGTACAGGTGATCATGGGAGCAGAAATCTTGATGAACGGCGTAAACCGCAGCCTTTTTGCGACTGCCGACGACGAACTTCGTCCGGTGATGAACGGTATTTATTTCGACATCAGTACGGAAGACATTACACTGGTGGCTTCCGACGGTCATAAGCTGGTACGTTGCAAGACCTATGCCGCACGAGGAGCAGAAAAAGCTGCCTTCATCCTTCCGAAGAAGCCGGCCAACCTGCTGAAGAACCTGCTGCCGAAGGAACAGGGCGACGTACAGATTGGCTTTGACGACCGCAATGCCATGTTCACCCTCGAAAACTATCAGATGATTTGCCGTCTGATTGAGGGACGTTATCCGAACTATAATTCTGTCATTCCGCAGAACAACCCGCACCGTGCCATCATTGACCGTGCGCTCTTCATCAGTGCCCTGCGCCGTGTGTCTGTGTTCTCTTCACAGTCAAGCAGCCTGATCAAGCTGAGCTTGTCGGAAAACCAGATGAAGATTTCTGCTCAGGACATCGACTTCTCTACTTCGGCCGAAGAAACCATTATTTGCCAATACGAAGGAAATGCCATGAGCATCGGCTTCAAGTCTTCTTTCCTGATTGACATCCTGAACAACCTGTCATCGCAGAATATAGTCATCGAACTGGCAGATCCGTCACGCGCGGGAGTCATCGTTCCGGAAGAACAGGAAGAAAACGAAGACATCCTCATGCTGCTGATGCCAATGATGCTGAACGATTGATAAATTAAACATACAGTCAGCCTGCCGGATTGCCGGAAGACTCTGTCCGTTGGAAGAACAAAAGAACAAGAACTCTTTCTGCATGCAGTAAAAGCTGTTCTTTTGTTCTTCTTCCTTAAAGGAAAGAATAATCGGGAGACCACGCAGGCCGAAACAAACATTGCTATTTTATGAAACTGAATTTAAAGAATCCCCTGATTTTCTTCGACCTGGAAACCACGGGAACAAACATAAATACAGACCGCATCGTCGAGATCTGTTACCTGAAAGTTTATCCGAACGGGAACGAAGAAAGCAAAACCATGCGTATCAATCCGGAGATGCATATTCCGGAAGCATCGACTGCCATACACGGCATCCACGATGAAGATGTGGCCGACTGCCCGACTTTCAAGGTGGTAGCCAAGGACATCGCCCGCGACCTGGAAGGAGCCGACATCGCCGGATTCAATTCCAACCGTTTCGATGTGCCCGTACTGGTAGAAGAATTCCTGCGTGCCGGCATCGACATCGATCTGACCAAACGCAAGTTCATCGACGTGCAGGTTATCTATCACAAGCTGGAACAGCGTACACTTTCGGCTGCCTACAAGTTCTACTGCGGCAAGAATCTGGAAGACGCTCACACCGCAGAAGCCGACACACGTGCCACCTACGAGGTACTGAAAGCTCAGCTCGACCGTTATCCCGATGTACTGGAAAACGATATCAAGTTCTTGTCCGACTATTCTACTTACAGCAAGAACGTAGACTTTGCGGGACGTATCGTATTCAACGACGACGGAGTGGAAGTCTTCAACTTCGGTAAGTATAAAGGTATACCGGTGGCAGAAGTATTGCAGCGTGATCCGGGTTACTACGGATGGATCCTGAACGGCGACTTCACGCTGAACACGAAAAATGTACTGACTAAAATCAGATTGCGCGAAAGCGGATTGGTGAAACAAGCATGATGAAAGGAAAGAAAATAGTATTGGGCATTACGGGAAGTATTGCCGCTTACAAAGCAGCCATCCTTACACGCCTGCTGATAAAGAAGGGGGCGGAAGTGCAGATCGTCATCACACCGGCCGGGAAAGAATTCATCACACCCATCACGCTGTCGGCACTGACCAGCAAGCCAGTCATCAGTGAGTTCTTTGCACAACGAGACGGGACATGGCACAGTCACGTAGACCTAGGGTTATGGGCCGATGCCATGATCATAGCTCCGGCTACCGCTTCTACCATCGGCAAGATGGCTCACGGCATAGCCGACAACATGCTGGTTACGACTTACCTTTCGATGAAGGCTCCCGTGTTCGTGGCTCCGGCCATGGACCTCGACATGTTTGCCCATCCTTCTACACAGCATAACCTCGATATTCTCCGCTCGTACGGAAATCACATCATCGAACCGGCATCGGGCGAGCTTGCCAGTCACCTGGTGGGAAAAGGACGAATGGAAGAGCCGGAAAAGATTGTAGAGGTACTGGAGGCTTTCTTTGCCCGACAGGAGGACCTGAAAGGTAAAAAGGTGATGATAACTGCCGGCCCCACCTACGAAAAGATTGATCCGGTACGCTTTATCGGAAACTATTCTTCGGGAAAGATGGGCTATGCCCTGGCAGAAGTCTGTGCCGAACGGGGAGCAGAAGTAACCCTTGTCAGCGGACCGGTTAACCTGACAACCGTACATCCGCGTATCCATCGGATAGACGTTGAAAGCGCTGAACAGATGTATCGTGAAGCAAAGAAGGCATACGCCGAAGCCGACGCAGGTATTCTTTGTGCGGCTGTAGCCGACTTTACACCGGAACAGACTGCCGACCATAAGATTAAACGGGAAAAAGAAGATCTGGTTCTACGCCTGAAACCGACTCAGGATATCGCAGCAGCACTGGGTAAGGAGAAACAGCCTCACCAGCGTCTGGTTGGGTTTGCCTTGGAAACCAACGATGAAGTACAGCATGCCCAGGACAAACTGGAACGGAAGAACTTCGATTTCATCGTACTCAACTCGCTGAACGACAAAGGTGCCGGTTTCCGTTGCGATACCAATAAAATCACCATTATCGACCGACAGGGAGAAACCCCCTATCCACTGAAAGGGAAAAAGGAAGTTGCAGAAGATATCATCGATAAACTTGCTGCCATCCTCCATTAAGTAAACCGAAAGGAATACGTATGTTACAGTCTATTTATATACAAAACTATGCGCTGATTGATAAGCTGGATATTGATTTTTCATCCGGCTTCTCGGTCATTACAGGTGAAACCGGTGCCGGTAAATCCATCATTTTAGGAGCAATCGGTCTCTTGCTGGGACAGCGTGCCGATGTCAAGGCTATCAAAAACGGAGCCTCCAAATGCATCGTCGAAGCTAAGTTCCGCATATCCACTTATGGCATGGAGGCTTTCTTTGCCGAGAACGACATCGAATACGATCCCGACGAATGTATCTTGCGACGGGAAGTATCGGCCAACGGAAAAAGCCGCGCCTTCATCAACGATACTCCTGCCTCACTTGCCCAGATGAAAGTGCTGGGAGAGAAACTCATCGATGTGCACAGTCAGCATCAGAACCTGCTGCTCAACAAAGAGGGTTTCCAGTTGAATATACTGGATATTCTGGCACAGGACGACAAACAACTTGCCGCCTATCAGCAAGTGTATGCAAACTACAGACAGGTATGCCGCGAACTGGACGATTTTATCGAACAGGCAGAAAAGAGCCGCAAGGACGAAGATTATATTCGTTTCCAGCTGGAGCAACTGGAAGAAGCCAATCTGAAGGAAGGTGAACAGAGTGAACTGGAACAGGAAGCCGAAACCTTGAGCCACGCAGAAGATATAAAGGCTGGACTGTACAAAGCCGAACAACTGATAGACGGTGAAGAAGGCGGGGCACTCTCACAGACCAAGGAGTGCATGCAGACCTTACAGAACATTGCACGTGTATATGCTCCGGCAAGCGAATGGACCGAACGGCTGAACAGTTGCTACATCGAACTGAAAGATATTGCACACGATCTGGCTGGTGCCGAAGAAGAAATTGAATTCAATCCTTCACGACTGGATTATGTAAACGAACGGCTGAACCAGATTTACAGCCTCCAGCAAAAACATAAAGTCGACTCGGTAGAAGCATTGATCGAACTGACGGCCGATTACCGCAAGCAACTGAATGCCATTACTTCCTTCGACGACCGCATTGCCGAACTGAACAACCGAAAGACAGCCCTTTATGAAGAAGTGCTGAAACAAGCCTCGCAGCTCACAGCTCTCCGTACTGCATCGGCACGCCATATAGAGGAACACATGAAATCACTGCTCGTCCCTCTGGGTATGCCCAATGTACGCTTTGCCGTGGAACTGACTCCCAGAAAGGAACCCGACAGCAAAGGGATGGACAGCGTGACGTTCCTGTTCTCAGCCAACAAGAACGGGACTTTGCAGAACGTGGCTTCCATCGCTTCGGGAGGTGAAATTGCCCGCGTCATGCTTTCACTCAAGGCCATGATTGCCGGAGCCGTCAAACTGCCGACCATCATCTTCGATGAAATTGATACCGGTGTGTCAGGCTCCATCGCAGAGAAAATGGCACTGATCATGCAGGACATGGGACGCCAGAACCGCCAGGTAATCAGTATCACTCACCTGCCCCAAATTGCCGCACGCGGAATTGCGCACTACAAGGTGTACAAGGAAGATACCGACACCGGAACCAACAGCCACATCCGCCGCCTGACTGATGAAGAAAGAGTAAAAGAAATTGCCAATATGCTAAGTGGGGCTACCTTGACAGAGGCAGCCCTGAACAATGCAAAGGCGCTGATAAGTGGCTAGTGCCAATTACCACTAACCACCTGTCACTAACCATTAACCACTTATTAAATATGTTAGAAAAGAATGAAATGATTTTCGGTGTACGCGCTGTTATTGAAGCCATACAAGCCGGTAAAGAGATTGATAAGATTCTGGTAAAGAAAGACATTCAGAGTGATCTTTCCAAAGAACTTTTTGCAGCTTTGAAAGGTCTGCTGATACCCGTTCAGCGTGTTCCGGTGGAGCGTATTAACCGTATCACCCGGAAAAACCATCAGGGAGTTGTAGCATTCATCTCCTCTGTCACCTACCAGAAAACAGAAGATCTGGTACCTTTCCTGTTTGAAGAAGGAAAAACACCCCTATTCGTCATGCTGGATGGAATTACCGATGTACGTAACTTCGGAGCCATTGCCCGTACCTGCGAATGTGCCGGTGCAGATGCCATTATTATTCCCTCGAAAAACAGTGTCAGTGTCAATGCCGACGCAATGAAAACATCAGCAGGAGCTCTGCACACTCTTCCCGTATGCCGCGAACAAAATCTGACTAATACCATCAAGTATCTGAAAGACTGCGGATTCAAGATTGTAGCAGCCACGGAAAAAGGTGATTATGATTACACCAAAGCAAACTATAAAGACCCTGTATGTATCATTATGGGAGCCGAGGACACAGGTGTTCCCTACGAACACCTTTCCCTGTGCGATGAATGGATCAAAATACCGTTAATGGGTAAAATAGAATCATTGAACGTATCGGTTGCCGCAGGTATTCTGATTTATGAAGCTGTAAAGCAACGCGGCTTCACAGAAGACAAAACGGCATCCGCTTTATAAATACCGTATCATCGTTAACAAACAACTAACTATATCATGAAGAAAGTACTTTTGATACTGGCATGCGGCATAGCCGCCCAGCTAAGCTATGCACAAGCAACCCCAAAGTGGGCCGGCAAAGCTAAAAAAGCCGTTTTTTCCATCGTTACATACGATAAAGATAACAAAATCAAGAATACAGGAAATGGATTCTATATCAATGAAAATGGAACGGCATTATCCGATTATACCCTGTTTGAAGGAGCCGAACGTGCAGTAATCATTAATGCGGACAGTAAAGAATTGCCTGTATTGCGTATCTTGGGAGCCAACTCCATGTATGACATCGTAAAATTTAATACTGAAACCGATAAAAAGACCATAGCATTAAAATCGGCATCACAGCCGGCATCGGTAGGTGAAACAGTCTATCTGCTACCCTACTCGACTCAAAAAGCGGCAACCTGCCAGACAGGGACCGTCACCAAAGTAGACACCATCGGCGACAAGGCATATTACTATACACTGGCAATGACAACCAACGAAAAAACAGTAAGTTGCCCTATTATGAATGCCAATGGAGAAGTATTAGGTTTAATCCAAAAAAACGCATCGGATGAAGCCAAGGAAAGTTATGCCATCGGAGCTACATACGGTGCCTCGCTGAGCATCACCGCCCTTTCTTTGAACGACATGTCACTGAATAAAATCGGCATCAAAAAAGGACTGCCCGAAACAGAAGACCAAGCACTGGTGTACCTGTTCATGGCATCTTCACAACAAAATCAGGACGAATATATCACCACATTAAACGATTTCCTGGAACAATATCCCAACAGCGCGGACGGATATATACGCCGTGCCACTACTTATATGGGATTTAATGATGATGAACACAACGCTTTGGCAGATGCTGACCTGAAGAAAGCACTGGAAGTGACAGCCAACAAGAGTGAAACGCAATATAATATCGCTAAATTAATTTATTCGTACACCATCTCTTTAGGTGACAAGAAACCATACGGTGACTGGAGTTACGACAAAGCTCTCTCCATTATTCATGATGCCATGCAGGCCGACAACCAACCCATTTACACACAATTGGAGGGAGACATTCTGTTTGCTATGAAAAAATATCCTGAGGCATACGCCGCTTATGAAAAAGTGAACCAGTCTTCCATAGCCTCTGCCGCTACATTTTACTCGGCAGCCAAAACCAAACAACTGATTGAAGGAACAGATATGAACGAGGTTATTGCCTTGATGGATAGTGCTGTGGCACGTTTCACCAAGCCTTATACATCGGAAGCGGCTCCTTATTTCTATGAACGGGCAGAGATAAAAGCCCAGACAGGCAAATACCGTGAAGCGGTAATAGATTATGATACTTTTTATGATGCTATCGGTGGACGCGTTACAGCCGCCTTTTATCTGCAACGCGAACAGGCGGAAATACAATGTAAAATGTATCAGCAAGCTATCAACGACATTAATAAAGCAATAGAAATGACTCCTGAGGATATAGCCATGTGGGTGGAAAAAGGTTCGGTGCATCTACGTGTAGGGCAACATAACGAAGCAATAGAAGCATTGGAAAAGGCTATCTCTTTAGACCCGAAAGCCGCAGCCGCATATCGTATGCTGGGATACTGTCAGGTGCAGCAAAAGAATAACAAAGAAGCTTGTACGAACTTTGCCAAAGCAAAAGAATTAGGAGACACTGTAGTGGACAGCTTAATTCAGAAATATTGCAAGTAAAAAGAAAAAAAGTTCCTCCACATCCATCTATGTTTGTGAAATTATACACCACATAGAAAGACTTTTTTCTAAAAGCTTAAAAATCCGAGTTTCCCTAAAGCTCGGATTTTTTTATTCAGCCCCTTAAGACCGGACCGCCAAAGCTTCTGTCCGGTTCCGTTTATCCTCCCCGGGAAATTAAATCAAAAACTTCGAAAGTTCCTATTATAGTATTGCAGCGAAAAACAACATGCTTTCTAAGAGAAAATAATATTATGTCGATGAAAGGAATTCTACCCATCGGTAAAGTCAATATAATCTCCTTTCACACATAACAGATATTGAAACCTTCTATCCATAAGGATTCTGTGTGAAAGCTATCAAAGCCCCCCTCAATACTTTTAAGTTAAACCAATCTTCAGATTACCCCTAAAGCTTACCAGATATGGAAATGCCATGATACCGTATCGCTCCCGCGTCAAAGAGCACATTTTTGCACGTTACCTCCCAAAGACAAGG
>OHBW01001252.1_pt1 | contig 10230 bp, 6 predicted proteins | sample 1577411 | NCBI WGS metagenome assembly OHBW01 (sample SAMEA3879534, study PRJEB24766) | human gut metagenome | biome: human-associated habitat; feature: feces | place: USA | collected 1985/1987 | reverse complement strand
CTCGTTCACGAAGGCGACATCGTGCCGGGCAACTCTCACTTCGACACCACAAAAGGACACATCGAGGGGCGCAAGGCCATCGCGCTCGACTGCACCGTCGACGAGGCTAAGGACACTCAGCTCGAGGTGCCGTTCAAGGGTAACGTCGACCCCGTGAAGCTTGAGAACGCGCTCAAGGAGCACGCCGACCGCATACCGTTCATCATCGTCACCATAACCAACAACACGGCGGGAGGACAGCCCGTGTCGATGGAGAACCTGAGACAGGTGCGCGCCGTTGCCGACAAATACGGCAAGCCCGTGGTGTTCGACTCTGCACGATTTGCCGAGAATGCCTACTTCATCAAGACACGCGAAAAGGGATATGCCGACAAGACCATAAAGGAGATTACACGCGAGATGTTCGCTCTTGCCGACGGCATGACCATGAGCGCAAAGAAGGACGGACTGGTAAACATGGGCGGATTTATAGCAACCCACAGACAAGACTGGTACGACGGAGCCAAGGGCTACTGCGTTCAGTTTGAGGGCTACCTCACCTACGGAGGCATGAACGGACGCGACATGAACGCGCTGGCTATTGGACTCGACGAGAACACCGAGTTTGACAATCTCGACACACGCATCCGTCAGGTGCAGCTGCTCGCGCGCCTGCTCGACGAATACGGCATTCCTTACCAGCGCCCCGCCGGCGGACATGCCATCTTCATCGACGCGCCCAAGGTGTTAACTCATGTGCCCAAGGAGGAGTTCCCCGCACAGACGCTCACCATTGAGCTTTATCTCGAGGCAGGCATACGCGGATGCGAGATAGGTTATCTGCTTGCCGACCGCGACCCCGTTACTCGCGAAAACCGCTTTACAGGCCTCGACCTGCTGCGCCTTGCCATTCCGCGACGCGTCTACACCGACAACCATATAGCAGTGATAGCTGCCGCACTGAAGAATGTCTACGACCGCAGGGCTGAGATTACACGCGGCGTAAGAATAGCGTGGGAAGCACCGCTCATGCGCCACTTCACCGTACAGCTCGAACGGCTGTAACTCTCTGTGCATAGCTGCCCTGCCGCCCACCCTGCTCCACCTTTAGGCGTCACGGCGGCGGGCATGTCATAATTGCAGTGTTGCCATGAACATCACTAATCATGGTTCTCTAAGAACGAAACCGGCTGACAGCCCATTGTCCGCGCCGCGGCTCTGACACTGTCATTCGGTTTCGTTTTCGTGTCTGCCTCATCAGTCGTCTCCGTTCCCTTTGCCTGCGTCACATTCAGTCCTCGCGCCCGTCTCCTTCCCCGTTTCTCGTCCTCACCCGTCTGCCGCCATTGTCTTTTTTAAATAAATTATACGGCAACAGACACATTAATCGAAAAAAATATATTACCTTTGCACATGCTTGCATCGCATCCCCATGCGTCATTCGGGCATGAGCCGTGCGTTAAGTCAAGCCTCAATGGTCCCGTAGCTTAGCTGAATAGAGCGTCAGATTCCGGTTCTGAAGGTCTTGGGTTTGAATCCCAACGGGATCACACAGAAAAACAAGCGGATTTCCTTTAGTAAAAAAAGGATTTCCGCTTATTTTTTATAATCAGACATTTGACTTTAACTCCTTTAACTACTCCTGTGGCACAGGTTAAGTGAAAAGTGAAAAATGAAAAGTGAAAAATCCAAATGCCAAGTAAGTAGATAATAACGTTAGGAAACAACAAGACTAATGTTCTGTCGGATATGCTATCCGACAGCATTAAATATCAGAACCAACGGTCAGCGAAGCTAATTTGTGATCCGAAATTCATACCTAATAATTTAATTTGGAAGTAAGCGGATTGAAAATCCTTATATTATATTCCGGCAGATTGCAAATCAGCCGGCACATTAGTCTTGTTGGTACAAGTTAAGTGAAAAATGAAAAGTGAAAAGTGAAAAATCCAAATGCAAGTAAGTAGATAATACCAACAAGACATTTGACTTTAACTCCTTTAACTACCCAAAAAGTCATTTGTCTTAACTCCTTAACTTCATAACTCCTTAACTCCTAAAAAAATATTATCTTTGCATCCAGATTACATTATTTAAGACATGAAGAGAATAATAACCAACATAACGGGAGGCCTGTTATTGGCCTTATGTATAACTGCTGCGTCATCAGTTGTATCTTGCGGACAGCAGGCGGCAGACAGAGATATTGCTGTGGCAGACAGTCTGAGCGAGGCGGCACCGCAAAGGGCGATGACGCTTATTGACAGTCTGGAGGGAGAAAGCACCATGAGCAAAAGCCGGCACATGAAGCTGCTGCTGCTAAAGGCTAAAGTAAGAAACAAGCTCGCAATGCCCATGAGCACCGACTCGCTGAAAGACATTGCCGACTATTTTGACAAGCACGGAGATTCTAACGAACGTATGCTCGCATACTATATCCTTGGATTTGCATATCAAAGGAGTCAGGATGCCCCAATGGCATTGCAGTATTTTCATGAAGCGGCAGCAAAGGCAGACACCACTGACAGCAACTGCGACTTTCTTACACTGCACAGAATACACGTATGGTCGGCAGAGATTCTCAGAAGCCAGTTTGCCTTCAGCGATGCATTCCACGAAAATAGCCTGGCGTTTAAATACGCAATGAAGGCAAAAGACACTTTAAGTGCTATTATTACATACGAACAGAAGGCAAATATTTATTCTAAACAGTATTTAATAGACTCAGTCATCAGCATACGCGAAAAGCTGTATGGACTTTACTCCAAATACGGATATAAAAGAGAAGCAGCCTACTCTTTAGGGCCACTTATTGACATTTACGCAAAAAACGGAAACATATCAAAAGCCAAGCATGCCTTGGATGTATATGAAAAAATGAGCGGAAGATTTGATAAATATGGCAACATAAAAAAAGGCTTGGAAGTGCATTATGCAATTAAAGGATATTATTATCTTAGCATTAACGACTATGACTCTGCAAGGCTGTGCTTTGACAAGTGCCTGAAGACAACATCCAATTATCCTAATGATTTTGGATACAGCTACGAGGGGCTTACTGAATTATACAAAAAACTTCATCTGCCTGACTCTGTAGCAAAATATTCTGAATTAACACGCCAGATGTCAGATACGATTTATGCCCGTATGTCAACCGAACATCTCCAGCAGATGCAGGCAATGTATAACTATAACAGATACAGGCAGAATGCTGAAGAGGCTGAGAAAGACGCATTGCGGACAAAATATATCAGCATAATCATAATTATGGCTATCATGGCTGCAGCCATTGGCGGGGCACTGGCCGTGAGAACATATATAATGAGGAAACGCAGGGCAAGAGTTAACGAGATAAAAGAATATGAACGCAGCATCAGCGAACTGAAGAAGGCAAAGCGCGAGCTGAACATACTGACCGAAAACAGACAGACGCGGATGGAAAGTCTGATTAAGGAGAAGGAGAAAGAGATTGAAAGGCTGCAAAAAGAGAAAGCCGAATATGAGAAGAACAAGGACATTGCAGCCCGAATTACGCCGTTTGCAGACGAGCCTGTTGTAAGAATTTTACGTAGACATGCCGAAAAGGAGCACGTTACGATGAGCGGAGAAGAGCGCAAAATGCTCATAAGCCTGTTTGACAGCTACGAAAAGATAAGCCGGCTGAAAGCCGTTTTGAGTGAAAGCGAATACGAGCTGTGCCTCTTGGTAAAGCTGGACTTCGCACCTTCGCAGATAAGTCTGCTCACCGGCCGCAGTCTTCAGGACATTGCGAACATACGAAAACGGATGTATAACAGAATAACAGGCAAAGACGGCTCGTCGAGAGACTTTGACAAATTCATAAAATCCTTATAAACAGCTATTTACGCCACAGCAAGAATATATCTGTGAAGTCTTTGTGAAAAGATTTCACAGCACAAAATTTTAATAGAACACATAGCAGAGAAGCATTGTAAAGATGCTGAAATTGATGAAAAACACGTTTGTGAAGTTTCGTGAAGTTTACGTCTTTCCGAAAACACTCTTGTGAAGTTTTTGTGAACTTTTTAAGCGAAATAAATTTGCCTTTATCATAAAAAATCGGTTATTTTGCGAAAGCTACGGTACAAGACGGACCGGCAATTTTGCAAGTTTGCTATGAAAAACGTTATTGCTGATGTCACAAAATGTAATGCGTATCCGTCTAATAGATAAAAGATGCAAAGATAATTAACCATATCCTTTTTGGCTAAAAAGGGCATGGACTATGTAAAACAAAAAATATATATAATATGAGACTTTTACTTTTTATAATCACCATGCTTATGCCTTTAGTGGCCGGAGCTCAAGAAAACACATATAGCATGACAGGCCATGTTACAGACAAAGAAGGCATAGCTGTGATGCGTGCAAGCATAATCCTCAGCATGAAAGGCGACAGCACGTTCAAAAAGATGACTGTGTCTGACGACAACGGAATGTTCGCGTTCAGTGGCCTTGACAACGGCAATTACGAGCTGAAGATAACATATATCGGGCTTGCCGACTACATAAGCGACATAACAGTGAAAGGCAACACCGATTTGGGCCGTATTAGCATGGACGACTCGGCCGAGATGCTTGAAGGAATAACCGTAATGGCCAACTACACCAGGCAGAAACGGACGGGCGAAACCATTGTGAAAGTGAAAGGAAACCCGCTGACAAAGGGAAAGAGCACACAAGACTTTCTTAAATATGTGCGCGGCATAGATGTTACGGAAAGCAGTCTGAGCCTGAACGGAAAGCAGAACACCCTTATTTATCTGGAAGACAGAAAGATAAGCTTTGACCAGCTCAAGTCGATACCGCCTTCAATGATTGAAGACATTGAGATAATTCCGTTCGCCGACGGATCGTATGGCGAGAAAGCTACGGGCGGAGTGGTGAAAATACATCTTAGACAAGAAGGAGGCCTAATAGGCTCGGCAACCGTATACGGAGGTATGAACACAGAGGATCTGTACGGCGAATCGCCGAGGCTGAACCTGCTTTACACCAAGGGAAAATTTACGCTTAACAACTATCTGACGGCCTTTGAATGTGGAAAATATCCTGACATCCTCACAAAGGAATATAACAGCAGTGACGACTCTTACACATATAAGCACAACATAACCAGATACAGAACTTTAGGCGACAACCTGTCGCTGAGATATGCCTTCAACAAGACAGACAGGATAGACCTGTACGGCGGAGTGTCGGCAAGCTGGAACAGAACGTCAAAGAACAGCATTAGCGGAAACGACACTCTCAATATAGAGACTAAGCCTATCAGCCATGCATACAGCATAGGCACACAATACCGTAAGGGACTGGGTAACGGAGGTGAAAACTTCTTGAACATGCGTATAGACTATTCAAAAAGCAAATATGACAACGGTCAGGAATACAACAAAAACGGAATGCTTGACAATGCCAGGCAGGATTATGACTTTGACGTAGTGTCTGTATCACCATACACCTATTTCAAGTTAAATGATAAAATGAACCTGACAGCCGGTCTTGAGTATTACTATATGTCCAACACGAACAACAACCGTGGCACAAAGACGATGTCATATATAGACGACGCCAAGTATCGCCTGAATCAGGATTACTATTCTGCATGGGCTGAATACAGCCTGATACCGAGCAAGTCGCTGTTCTTAAAATTCGGGATGAGATACAGCGGAACGAACGAGAAATACAAGGATTATCTGGACAGTTCAAACAACTTTGAGAGATGGCAGGACGGAATATGTCCCTCGCTGTCAGGACAGTGGACCATCGACGAAAACAAGATGAGATATTTGAGCATCAGCTACCGCCGCATGTTCTATCTGCCCAACTACGGCTACCGTATTCCTAACGTGACATGGCAGGGAGACGACCTCTACAGCATAGGCAACACGGATCTTAAAAAGGAGGTGTATGACGATGTTGAGCTGTATTTCTCTTTAAACAGACGTTTATCTTTCTCATATAGCATGAGCTACGGAAGCGACATTGTAAGCGTAATCATGCATAAGGACGAAAACCGCCCGGGCGTATATTACACCAGGCCTGAAAACTCTGCCTACTGCATGCAGCAGTCGCTCACGATGAACTATACCGGGCGTATATTCAGCTTCTGGCACACAAATACAAGCGTTGCATATCTATACAGACATTCACGCAGTGGCGAGAACAAGATTAACCACGGAACTTTTACGTTCAGAAGCAACAACGACTTCAAGATAAACAAGTATTTAGGACTTACGCTCAACATGACAGCATCGAGCAAAAGCAGGACTGAAAGCTACGAGAATAACGCGAGATTCAAAATGGACGTCAGCGGATATGTGTCGCTGATGAAAGGAAAGATGAACGTGAGCCTTCTGTACGAAAATATACTCTACAACACAAAGAAACTCACTATGTTCGGTGACGGCTGGGAGAAGAAACGCACTTTGCTTACACCGGATTCGCATGTAGTGCTGTTTGTTACATGGAACTTCACGGCAGGAAAGAAGATAAAAAATCAGAAGCTGCCTACAATCAACAATACGCAGATGGATACTCCTACGTTCTAAAACGTGTATGACTTTTACATGATTAAACGATCAGCTATCAGCTGTGCTGACAATTAACATATTATTTTCCGGCAGAAAAGTATCATTTGTTATACTATTCTGCCGGAAACTTATTTTGTAATCTTGTCTACCGGCATACATATTTTCTAGTAACAGAGATTAGAAAAGGAAATAAAGCCAACAGATAATGGTTTATTGGTTTAACCAAAGTCAGCTTTAATCCAAAAAGGTCTGTTTGAAGACAACAAAATTCAGGAAAGGACAAATAAGCGAAAAGGAATAAAAAGCGTGATGAGTTGTAAATTAAACTCATCACGCCATAACACACAAATAATCAGAATATTATATAAGAATGTGACGAGTGACGACTTAATAAGAAAAATATTTTTAGCTATGATTTAAATCCTTGGCATGACAAAACAAACAAGCGGATGCCAACGGCACTAAATGTACAAAAGACTTTCTCACCGGCCTGACATTAAACACAGCCATATATATAAAATATGTATAGACGGCATAACACATAAAAAACAAAAAAGCGTGAACATTTTTCTGTTCACGCTTAATATATTGATGTATATACTTTCAGAACTTATTTAGCGTATGCAACGCTTCTTGTTTCACGGATAACAGTGATCTTAACCTGTCCCGGATAAGTCATCTCATTCTGAATCTTAGTTGCAATCTCGCCAGACAGATTTTCTGTTTCCTTGTCGTCCATCTTGTCGGCGCCAACTATCACGCGCAACTCACGTCCTGCCTGGATTGCGTATGTCTTTGTAACACCGGGATAACTCATTGCAATAGCCTCAAGATCGTTAAGACGCTTGATGTAAGCCTCAACAATTTCACGGCGTGCACCCGGACGTGCTCCACTGATAGCATCGCAGACCTGAACGATAGGAGCAAGCAATGTGTTCATCTCTATCTCGTCGTGGTGAGCGCCAATGGCATTAACAATGTCCGGTTTCTCCTTATACTTTTCAGCAATCTTAGCACCATAAAGAGCATGCGGCAGTTCGCTCTCCTCATCAGGCACCTTACCAATATCGTGCAACAATCCGGCACGTTTAGCCTTCTTAGGATTAAGACCAAGTTCTGAAGCCATCACAGCACAGAGGTTTGCAGTCTCACGTGCATGCTGCAAAAGGTTCTGACCATAACTTGAACGATACTTCATCTTACCGATGATACGGATAAGTTCAGGATGCAAGCCATGAATACCGAGGTCGATGGCTGTACGTTTACCTGTCTCGATAATCTCATTGTCAAGCTGCTTCTTTACCTTAGCAACAACCTCCTCGATACGTGCCGGGTGGATACGTCCGTCAGTAACAAGCTGATGTAGAGCCAAACGGCAAACCTCACGGCGAACAGGATCGAAAGCAGAAATAACGATTGCCTCAGGAGTGTCGTCGACAACAATCTCAACTCCTGTTGCAGCTTCAAGGGCTCTGATGTTACGTCCTTCACGGCCTATGATACGTCCCTTTACCTCATCGTTGTCGATATGGAACACGCTGACAGAATTTTCTATCGCTGTTTCAGTGGCAACGCGCTGTATTGTCTGTATAACTATCTTCTTGGCCTGAGCATTGGCGTTAAGCTTAGCCTCGTCCATTATCTCATTGATATAGCTTGCGGCGTCAGTACGGGCCTCGTCTTTAAGGCTCTCAACAAGGCGGTTCTTTGCCTCCTCTGCGCTGAGTCCTGAAAGTTCCTCAAGCTTGGCACGCTCCTGGAGCTGCATTTTGTCGAGCTCCTCCTGCTTAATCTGCAAAAGTTTCTTCTCGTTGTCAACACGCTGCTGCTGCTGGTCAACGTCCTGCTTTCTGCGTCCAAGCTCTTCCTGACGCTGATTCAAAGAGAGTTCTCTCTGTTTCAGGCGGTTCTCGCTCTGCTGTATTTTCTGGTTACGGCTCTGCACCTCTTTTTCGAGTTCAGACTTTTTATTAAGAAAAATCTCCTTAACCTCAAGCTTTTTCTTTTCCTTCAACACTTCAGCTTCTTTCTGAGCTGCCGAAATCATCTCATTATATTTCCCGGTAAGAACATACCTGAATATAAAATATCCGCCCAAGCCACCGATAACGAGGCCTACAACGGCAAGAATAATATTTAATATCATTTGTTTATTTTTATAATGTTAATATTCTCACTTGTTATTTTTGTCGGTTGCGTCACGTCTGTTGGTATCAGACACTCCAAGAGCATCTTCAATCTCGTTGGTTATCTTTGTGAGAATATCGTCATAGGGTGCTGTGTCGTTGTTAGTCTTTTCAAACTCCAGATTCAGCGCAATGCTTATCATTGCCATATACAAAATATCCTTCTCGCTTTTGGTGTTTCTAAAGCGCTCTGAATATGTATTAACCGTTTCTGTAATAAGCTTAGCCGCCTTACGATAAAAAGGTTCTTCTTCCGGTATGATGTTATACACCGGTATCTCCGTATCATAAACGTGCAGTCTTATATTTAATTTATCCTTTCCTTCAGCCATCGCTACGTTATTATTCCTCACTTAGCAGCGTGATACATTTGTTAACCTCTCTGATTAAGGCCGCCAGCCTGCGCTTTGCAGACTCGATGTCTCCGTCTGAGATTTCCATCATCTTGGCCATCTTGAGGCTTTCCTGATCTTTCTGTGCCTGTTCCAGATTAGATTTAAGACGCTTGAGTTCCTTGTCCTGTGAATCCAACATCGCGTAAAGTTCCTCGTTTTCTTTCTTCAATTGGTTATACTGAAGAATCATCTGCCTCACACGTGTTGTAAACAGCGTCATTATTTTATCATTGTCAGCCATCACAAAAAGTTTTGCCTACAAATTTAGCACAAATTTATCAACTTGCAAAATTTATTCAGCCGATTTTACATAAATCAACAATTAATGCCATAATGAGACACTATGCGGCAATCTCATCACGGCATATTGTAATCGCGTTATTTTGAAGCCTGCTTTGCGTTATCGTCGTCAGAAGGACGCGGTTCTTTCTTAGCAAGCATCACGACCTGGAACACAAAATCAGTGATCCATTTTTCGCTGAAGCCCAGACGTTTGTCATAATTACGGATAGCGACAACAGTCTTCATAACGCTCATATCCTTAAAATCATTTTTATTGAATATATCTGAAACGGTCTTTTGCGTCATGCTGTATATGGCTTTCTTCATAAACGACGGCATACGGAGCTTAAACTTCATCAGGTTACCCATCAGCATCATTATATCCTGTGTAAAGTTCTGGAACTGAATAAGATAGGTCTGAACGTCCTGTATCTTGCGGCAATTCTTACGAATACTCTGATCTACTTCCTTAAAGAAGTCGTCCTCTGTTCCGTATAAGTCCTTAAGCATTTTTTTGCAGTGTTTTTTCTCCCCTACACCAAGCTTGTTGTTCACAGTAGGCACATGCAGAGTGGTTTTAAACATTCTCAAATCAGGAAGCATCGCAAGATTAGTGATTCCTGCATTCTCTGCTATTGCAGCCTGAAGATATACACGCACAAGCGTCATATAGTCTTCCATACCTCCTGTTTTATGTTCCTCTTTATTGCTTTTTCCAAATAATTTACCAAAAAATCCCATATCTTCAATTTGAATAATTTAAACCAACTTGCCACGGACCTTGCCACGGCAAAACAAATATAAATGCAAAATTACATCAAATACATCAAAAAT
>OHBW01001251.1_pt1 | contig 10230 bp, 10 predicted proteins | sample 1577411 | NCBI WGS metagenome assembly OHBW01 (sample SAMEA3879534, study PRJEB24766) | human gut metagenome | biome: human-associated habitat; feature: feces | place: USA | collected 1985/1987 | reverse complement strand
GTAACAGTGGGAGAGTAGGTAGCCGCCGTTTTTTATGAAGCCTCGCTTGTCTATTTGACGGGCGAGGCTTTCTGTTTTTTATTACTTTGGTATTTATATCGCCGTTTTTAACAGATACAAACCTCATAATACCTATTAAAAAAGTGAATATTTACTGATAATTTGTATGTTATGAGGATATTTATTTGTATCTTTGTCGCCCGATTTATATAGTATTGCGAATTGGGAAAGCTTAGTACATACAAGGTAGAATTGAAAAATATGTCAGAGGATGTGTGTCGTTACGAATATGTCCTCGACAATGATTTTTTCATTAGTATCGATGCTCCGGAAGTACAGAAAGGAAAACTGCATGTTGATCTGACTGTAAAAAAGAGTATGGGAGTTTTTGTGTTGACTTTCCATACAGAGGGAGCTGTAGTCGTTCCATGCGACCGTTGTCTGGATGATATGGAGATTCCTGTCACTACGGATGATGAGCTGAAAGTAAAAATGGGAGCTGCATTTTCCGATGAAGATGATATCGTAGTGGTTCCTGAAGAAGATGGCTATATTAATGTAGCATGGTTTATGTACGAGTTTATAGCATTGAGCTTGCCAATGAAACATGTACATGCTCCGGGCAAATGCAATAAGGCTATGATGGGAGCGTTGAGCAAGCATTTACGTACATCGGCAGATGATGAGGATTATATGGATGAGATGGGGGGGAATGATGCCGATACCGATGTGGAGCAGGAAATAGATCCACGTTGGAATGATTTAAAGAAAATATTAGATAATAATTAAATAAAGTTTTAGAAAAATGGCACATCCTAAAAGAAGACAATCAAAAACGAGAACTGCTAAGAGAAGAACTCATGACAAAGCAGTTGCTCCTACTTTGGCCATCTGCCCGAACTGCGGTGCATGGCATGTTTATCACACTGTATGTGGCGCTTGCGGTTATTACAGAGGTAAGTTAGCTATCGAAAAAGAAGCTGCTCTTTAATAAACGCTTTGTAGAACACGTTTGTGTGATTCACTGAAAGAATAAAGCCGGAGAGCTTTCGGCTCTTCCGGCTGTTTTTTTATAGGAATATGCAAACTAAAAACTGAAATGATGGAAAAAATAAATGCTGTAATTACAGGAGTCGGTGGCTATGTACCTGACTATGTTTTGACCAACGAGGAATTGTCAAGAATGGTCGATACCAACGATGAGTGGATTATGACCCGTATCGGAGTAAAAGAAAGACGTATCCTGAATGAAGAAGGATTGGGTACTTCTTATATGGCACGTAAGGCTGCAAAGCAGCTGATGCAAAAAACTAATTCGGACCCGGATTCGATTGATTGCGTAATAGTTGCAACGACTACTCCTGACTATCATTTCCCTTCTACTGCTTCAATTTTGTGTGATAAATTGGGCTTGAAGAATGCTTATGCCTTTGATTTGCAGGCTGCATGCAGTGGCTTCCTTTATGCAATGGAAACTGCGGCTAGCATGATTCAGTCTGGCAGACATAAAAAAGTGATCATCGTGGGTGCTGATAAGATGTCATCGATGGTGAATTATTCAGATCGTGCAACTTGTCCTATTTTCGGTGATGGTGCAGCTGCTTGCATGGTAGAAGCTACTACTGAAGATTATGGTATCATGGACTCTATTTTGAGAACAGATGGTAAAGGACTGCCTTTCTTGCACATGAAAGCTGGTGGATCTGTATGTCCTCCTTCTTATTTTACGGTAGACAATAAAATGCATTATTTGTATCAGGAAGGAAGAACGGTATTTAAATATGCTGTTTCTAATATGTCGGATGTTACAGCTCAGATTGCGGAAAGAAATGGTTTGAATAAGGATAATATCGACTGGATTGTTCCTCATCAAGCTAACCTGCGTATCATTGATGCCGTTGCTTCTCGTCTGGAAGTACCTTTGGATAAAGTGATGATTAATATCCAGCGTTATGGTAATACCAGTGCCGGAACATTGCCACTTTGTTTATGGGATTACGAAAAACAGTTGAAGAAAGGCGACAATATCATTTTCACTGCATTCGGCGCCGGATTTACCTGGGGAGCTACGTATGTGAAGTGGGGTTATGATGGTAACAAATAAGAAATAGATTTCAATATGAACACATACAAAAGAACGCATCCCAATCCGATGCGTTTTTTTGTATGTTACTAAAAACTGATTATGCACAAAGCCGGATTTGTAAATATTGTAGGTAATCCGAATGTCGGAAAGTCTACCTTGATGAACTTGCTGGTAGGGGAGCGTATCTCTATTGCCACGTTTAAGGCACAGACAACTCGTCACCGTATCATGGGTATCTTGAATACGGATGACATGCAGATTGTCTTCTCTGATACTCCGGGAGTCTTGAAGCCTAATTATAAACTTCAGGAGTCTATGTTGAACTTCTCTGAATCGGCATTGGTAGACGCGGATGTCTTGCTTTATGTGACGGATACTATCGAGAAGCCGGATAAGAATGCCGACTTTATGGAGAAAGTGCGTCGCGTAAAGGTTCCGGTTTTGCTGTTGATCAACAAAATAGATTTGACCAATCAGGAGGATTTGGTAAAGCTGGTCGAAGAATGGCATGAAATGCTGCCTGATGCTGAAATTATACCTGTATCGGCAAAGGCGAAGTTTAATGTGGATGTGGTGATGAAACGTATCAAGGAACTGATTCCTGATTCTCCTCCTTATTTCGGCAAAGACCAACTGACTGATAAGCCTGCCCGTTTCTTTGTGACTGAAATTATCCGTGAAAAGATTCTTTTATACTATGATAAGGAAATACCTTATGCGGTAGAAGTTGTAGTAGAGCAGTTCAAGGAAGAGGCGAAGAGCATTCATATTAATGCTGTGATTTATGTAGAACGTGAATCGCAAAAAGGCATTATTATCGGTCATCAGGGAAAGGCTTTGAAAAAAGTTGCTACCGAAGCACGCAAAACATTGGAGCACTTCTTCCAGAAATCAATTTACCTGGAAACATTTGTAAAGGTAGATAAAGACTGGAGAAGCTCGGATAAAGAACTAAAGAATTTTGGCTATCAATTAGATTAACGTATCGGCTGTGACAGCCGTAAATCAATAAGACAAATATGGGAAATTTAGTAGCAATCGTAGGACGTCCCAATGTGGGAAAGTCGACACTGTTTAATCGTCTGACTAAAACGCGTCAGGCTATTGTCAATGAACAGGCCGGAACAACCCGCGACCGCCAGTACGGTAAGTCGGAATGGCTGGGAAAAGAATTTTCGGTAGTGGATACCGGAGGCTGGGTAGTTAATTCGGATGATATTTTTGAAGGCGAGATCCGTAAGCAGGTTGTTCTGGCTATGGATGAAGCGGATGTTATTTTGTTTGTGGTTGATGTTACCAACGGGGTGACCGACCTGGATATGGAGGTAGCTTCTATCTTACGCCGCTCCAAAACTCCGGTTATTATGGTCGCAAATAAGACGGATAATAATGATTTGCAATACAATGCAGCCGAGTTTTATTCTTTAGGCTTGGGTGATCCTTATTGTATTTCTGCATTGAGTGGAAGCGGAACAGGTGATTTGCTGGATTTGATTGTAAGTAAGTTCAAGAAGGACTCCGATGAGATACTGGATGAAGAGATTCCTCGTTTTGCTGTGGTAGGACGTCCTAATGCCGGAAAGTCTTCTATCATCAATGCTTTCATCGGCGAGGAACGTAATATCGTGACAGAAATTGCCGGAACAACCCGTGATTCTATTTATACGCGTTACGATAAATTCGGATTTGATTTTTATCTGGTAGATACGGCAGGTATCCGTAAAAAGAATAAGGTCAGTGAAGATTTGGAATATTATTCGGTTGTCCGTTCTATTCGTTCCATTGAGAATTCAGATGTATGTATTCTGATGCTGGATGCAACAAGAGGTATAGAAGGACAAGATTTGAATATCTTTTCGCTGATACAGCGGAACCAGAAAGGACTGGTTGTTGTGGTAAATAAATGGGATTTGGTGGAAGAAAAGACTACGAAGGTAATGAAAAATTATGAAGAAGCCATTCGTAATCGTTTCGCTCCATTTACTGATTTCCCAATTATCTTTGCTTCCGCATTGACCAAACAGCGAATTTTTAAGGTTCTGGAAGCTGCAAAGGAAGTTTATCATGCACGTACTACCAGAATACCGACTGCTCGCCTGAACGAAGAGTTGCTTCCTCTGATAGAGGCTTATCCGCCACCTTCGAACAAGGGGAAATATATCAAAATCAAATATATTACCCAATTGCCGAATACACAGGTTCCTTCGTTCGTGTTCTTTGCAAACTTACCTCAGTATGTGAAAGAACCATACAAGCGTTTTCTTGAAAATCAGATACGTGAACGTTGGAAACTTTCGGGTACTCCTATAAATATTTTTATTCGTCAGAAATAATTGGGCATTTCTGGGCGTTTGTGGAAAATCTTCTTTCCAGTTGTTTAAAACTGGGAGGAAGATTTTTTTATAAGTAGATAGTGCATTCGTACCTAATTATCTTATGCATAATTGTTTGTTGTCCAAAAAATATATATCTTTACTTATCATTACTACATTTCTCGAAAGGCGAGAGAACTACAATTAAATCTAATATTTTATGAAAATCTATGTTTTAATAATTGCTTGTATGCTATGTTCGACGACTGCATTTGCCCAATATTGTAGTCTTCAGAAAGGACAGAAACTTTATTATGAAGTTCTTACAGGTGAAAAGAAAATCGAAACCTATACTTCAGTAGTGGGTGTGGAAACTAAGAATGATTCTACTTTTATTACTTTGGGAGATTTTGCTCCAAAGATGAATGAAAAGATGAAGGATACTTTGTTTTATTGCAAAGTGGCTTATGCAAATGGCAATACGCTGGTTTATCTACAGGATGGAGAATCTATGAAGAATAATATGCTTGGCATGATGGCAGCAGCCTTGAATAAAAACGATATGACTGCGGCAAAGGAGAAGTTTGACGTAAACGGACAGATTTGTTTGCTTTTAAATGAAAAGCAGAAAAAAGGAGATAAAATTAAAGCTAATGAAATGAGTATCCGGATAAAGCCAGTAACGATGACTGTTTCGATGAAAGGTGAATATGAGGGTACAGAAACTATTTCTACACCGGCAGGTCAGTTTGATTGCGTAAAAGTGACTTATTCCATGAAGATGAAGTTTTTCATGTTTTCCGATGAAAGTCAGATTACCGAATGGTACGCCAAAGGTGTAGGGCTGGTGAAACATGAAGAAAAGAGTCGGAAACTTGGGCAGAAGATGGTAAAAACACTAACGAAAATAGTGGAGTAGCCTTTGTTCTGAAGTGACTTAACGAAAAAACGGATACTCTTTCCATTTAACCATGAAAGAGTATCCGTTTTTTCGTTTAAGAATAGAGAGGCGATTATCGTATTTCTTTTTCTCCTTCCGTCTTTACTTTTTTAAGCAAGTCGGATGCGAAGATAAAGTCGTTCAAACGTTGGTTGGTTGCACTGAATACTTCATTCTTTGTTCCTTCCCATTCTTTATGTCCCTGATAGATATATAATATGCTGTCACCTATCCCCAATACCGAATTCATGTCGTGGGTATTGATTACGGTGGTCATGTTGTATTCGGTTGTGATGTCGTGAATCAATTCATCGATGACCAGTGAAGTCTTGGGGTCCAGTCCAGAATTAGGTTCATCGCAGAATAGGTATTGAGGCTGGAGGGCAATGGCACGTGCGATGGCCACACGTTTCTGCATACCGCCACTTATTTCTCCCGGATATTTGTTTTTTGCATCTATCAGGTTGACACGATCCAGACAGAATTCAGCCCGTTTGACACGTTCACGATAAGTCATGTTGGAGAACATGTCAAGTGGAAACATGACATTTTCCAATACCGACAAAGAATCGAATAAGGCTGCACTTTGGAATATCATACCCATTTCCCGGCGCAGGGCTTTTTTCTCTTTCTTCCCCATGGTGATCAGGTTACGCCCGTCGTATAACACTTCTCCTTTTTCGGGGGTAAGCAACCCCACCAGACATTTCATGAGAACTGTTTTACCGGAACCACTTTGCCCGATAATCAGGTTAGTCTTGCCGTTTTCGAAGATAAAATTGATATCGTTCAATACAGTGCGGTCTTCGAATGATTTATAAAGTGATTTGATCTGTATCATTGTTAGCTGAGTATTTGAGTGAGTATTAAGTCGGAAAACAAAATCAGCACACTACTGCATACTACAGAGTCTGTACTCGCTTTGCCGACTGCAATGGAACCTCCTTCTACGGTATATCCGAAATAAGCAGATACACTAGCTATGATAAATGCGAACACCAGTGACTTGATAAAACTGCACCACACATACCATTCGACGAAACTGTACTGAAAACCATATTCCAGATCGGTTGCATTGGTGATACCAGCGAACCATGCCGTACAAAAGGCACCTATGATTCCCGCAAAAATACTGAATATCACCAACAATGGAATCATGGTCATCAGTCCCAATATTTTAGGGAGAATCAGGTATGAGGCTGAGTTTACACCCATTATTTCAAGTGCATCAATCTGTTGAGTCACACGCATCGTTCCAATTTCGGAAGCAATGTTAGAGCCTACTTTACCTGCCAGAATCAAACACATGATAGAAGATGAGAACTCCAGCAGCAAGATTTCACGTGTGGTATATCCCACTACAAAACGGGGCATCCACGGGCTTTCAATATTCAGCTTTATTTGTATACAGATAACGGCACCTATGAAGAATGAAATCAGCAACACAATACCGATAGAATTGATTCCCAACTGTGCCATTTCGTTGCGATATTGTTTGAGATACATCCGGAATCGCTCTGGACGAGCAAATACTCGTCCCATCAGCATGAGGTATTTGCCTAAAGTCGTAATTGGTCTTACCATATTAAATTGAGTCTAATTTTATGCAAAAGTACTGTTTTTTAGCTATATTATAATAAAAGCATAGACGAAAATGGGTGGAATTACCACAGAACCCAAGATTTTTACTACTTTTGCTGCTGCTATGAAGGTCTTGATTCTTCATGCTTAATTCTTTATTAAACAGCTTTATGGCAGAACAGGAAAATCAACAACATAATGCAGAAGAAGCGTTTGAACTTCCAGCGGATGGACGCATGGTTCTTCGTACGGAGAATCTGGTAAAGAAATATGGTAAGCGTACGGTTGTAAGTCATGTTTCCATTAATGTGAAACAGGGAGAGATTGTCGGACTGCTGGGTCCGAACGGAGCTGGAAAGACAACGTCCTTTTATATGACGACGGGATTGATCGTTCCCAATGAGGGGCATATTTACCTGAACAATCAGGATATTACTGACTATCCGGTATACAAACGTGCACAGAATGGTATCGGATACTTGGCGCAGGAGGCTTCGGTATTCCGTAAGATGAGTGTGGAAGATAATATTGCTTCCGTCTTGGAGCTGACCAAAACCTCGAAGGAGTATCAGAAGGAAAAACTGGAGAGTCTGATTGCAGAGTTCCGTTTGCAGAAGGTGCGTAAGAATTTAGGCGACCAGTTGTCGGGTGGTGAACGCCGTCGTACGGAGATTGCGCGCTGTCTGGCCATAGATCCGAAATTTATAATGCTTGATGAGCCCTTTGCCGGAGTCGACCCGATTGCGGTAGAAGACATCCAGCATATTGTATGGAAATTGAAAGATAAAAATATCGGTATTTTGATAACCGACCATAATGTGCAGGAAACATTGAGTATTACCGACCGTGCTTATCTGCTGTTTGAAGGGAAGATTCTTTTCCAGGGTACTCCTGAAGAACTTGCCGAAAACAAGATTGTACGTGAAAAATATTTGAGTAACAGCTTCGTACTCCGCAGAAAGGATTTTCAGGTAAAGGATGTACGGGAATAAGTTGCCAGTGTTTGTGTAAAGACTTAAATCGTGAAACACTCTTTGTGTTTTTTGTAATTTTTACTTCGACATTTTGGTTTTTGCAATATTAAACACTATTTTTGCACACTCTTTGAATATATTTGGAATATAGTAATAATTAAATAAATAAGTCGGAAATGAATATTTCATTGCAAAACGTAGACAAGGTAAGCGCTGTGCTTACTGTTCAGATTGAAAAGGCTGACTATCAGGAAAAAGTTGAAAAATCGTTGAAAACTCTCCGTCAGAGAGTAAATATGCCCGGATTCCGTAAAGGTATGGTTCCTATGGCTTTGATCAAGAAGCAGTATGGTACTTCTGTATTAGTAGAAGAAGTTGACAAGCTGATGCAGGAAAAAGTTGGCGAATACATTCGTGAAAATAATGTAAACATGCTGGGTACTCCGCTGCCGAAAGAAAACAACGTAAATTTCGAAACTGATGAAAACTTTGAGTTCTCTTTCGATATCGCTTTGGCTCCTGAATTCACTGTAGAATTGTCTAACAATGATACTATTGATTACTATGATATCAATGTAACAGACGAAATGGTTGACCAGCAGGTTAAGATGTATACTCAGCGTACTGCAAAATACGATAAAGTTGAGGAATATCAGGACAATGACATGCTGAAAGGTCTGTTGGCTGAACTGGATGAAAACGGTAATACAAAAGAAGGTGGTCTTCAGGTAGAAGGTGCTGTCATGATGCCTACTTACATGAAGAACGACGACCAGAAAGCTATCTTCAATGGTGCAAAGACAAATACTGTATTGGTTTTCAACCCTGCAACAGCATTTGACAACAACGAAGCTGAGCTGGCTTCATTGCTGAAAATCAAGAAAGAAGAAGTTGCGGATGTTAAAGGTAACTTCAGCTTCCAAGTGGAAGAAATCACCCGCATGGTTCCTGCAGAATTGAACCAGGAATTGTTTGATCAGGTGTTTGGCAAAGACACAGTGAAGAGTGAAGAAGAATTCCGTGCAAAAATCAAAGAAGGAATTGCCGTTCAGTTTGAAGCAGACAGCAACTACAAGTTCTTGATGGATGTTCGTGATTACCTTACTAAGAGAGTAGGCAAACTTGAGTTCCCGGATGCTTTGTTGAAGCGCATCATGTTGCTGAATAATGAAGAAAAGGGAGAAGCGTTCGTTGCTGAAAACTACGAAAAGAGCATCGAAGAACTGACTTGGCATTTGATTAAAGAACAGCTGATTGCTGCAAATGAAATCAAGGTAGAGCAAGCAGATGTCTTGAATATGGCTAAAGAAGCTACCCGTCTTCAGTTCGCTCAGTATGGCATGTTGAACATTCCTGAAGAAATGCTCGAAAACTATGCAAAAGAAATGCTGAAGAAAAAAGAATCAGTAGAATCTTTAGTGAACCGCGCCGTAGAAAGCAAACTGGCTGCTGCTTTGAAAGAAAAAGCAACATTGAACCACAAGTCGGTTACAATGGAAGAATTCAACAAGATGTTTGAATAATATTTTGGTGAGATAAGCATTGATTGCTAAATCTTACTAAAAAAGGGGGCTTTTGACCAAAAATTTTCGTTATAAGCAAAAGTTTCGATACGTCGACCGTATTTTTTTGTACTTTTGTTTGTTTGAAAAAATGGGGTTGAAAGCCTCTTTTTGTGAATAATAACTAAACCATTAAATTATGGATGATTTTAGAAAATTTGCTACTAAGCATTTAGGAATGAGCAGCATGGTGCTGGATGATGTCATTAAGTCTCAAGGCGGATATCTGAACCCTTATATTTTGGAAGAACGTCAGTTGAATGTGACACAGCTCGATGTATTCTCGCGTTTGATGATGGACAGAATTATCTTTTTGGGTACAGAAATCAATGACTATACGGCCAATACTCTTCAGGCTCAGCTCCTTTATCTGGATTCTGTAGATTCAGGAAAAGATATATCTATTTATATTAATTCGCCGGGTGGTTCTGTTTATGCCGGATTGGGCATTTATGACACCATGCAATTTATCAATAGTGATGTGGCTACTATTTGTACCGGTATGGCTGCTTCGATGGCTGCTGTTTTGCTGGTTGCGGGAACAGAAGGAAAACGTTCGGCGCTGACACACTCTCGTGTTATGATTCATCAGCCGATGGGAGGCACTCAAGGTCAGGCTTCGGACATTGAAATTACAGCACGTGAAATAATGAAGCTGAAGAAAGAGCTTTATACAATCATAGCAGAGCATTCGCATACTGATTTTGATAAGGTGTGGGCTGATTCAGATCGCGATTACTGGATGACGGCTCAGGAAGCAAAAGAGTATGGTATG
>OHBW01001247.1_pt1 | contig 10240 bp, 6 predicted proteins | sample 1577411 | NCBI WGS metagenome assembly OHBW01 (sample SAMEA3879534, study PRJEB24766) | human gut metagenome | biome: human-associated habitat; feature: feces | place: USA | collected 1985/1987 | reverse complement strand
AGCTTGCTGATGGTGACGCACGACCGTTATTTCTTGGACGACGTGGCCGGATGGATTCTGGAACTTGACCGTGGCGAAGGTATTCCTTGGAAAGGAAATTATTCAAGCTGGCTGGAGCAGAAGACCAAGCGTATGGAAATGGAAGAAAAGACGGCCAGCAAGCGTCGTAAGACGCTGGAACGCGAGTTGGAATGGGTGCGCATGGCTCCTAAGGCTCGTCAGGCCAAGGGTAAAGCTCGTTTGAATTCGTACGACAAACTCTTGAACGAAGATGTGAAGGAGAAGGAAGAAAAGCTGGAAATCTTTATTCCGAACGGTCCGCGTTTGGGAAACAAGGTTATCGAAGCCAAGCATGTGGCCAAGGCGTATGGCGACAAACTGCTTTTCGACGACTTGAACTTCATGCTGCCGCCTAACGGTATCGTGGGAGTTATCGGTCCGAACGGTGCCGGAAAGACGACGTTGTTCCGCCTGATTATGGGACTGGAAAGTGTGGATAAAGGCGAGTTTGAAGTAGGAGAGACTGTGAAAGTGGCCTATGTAGACCAGCAGCACAAGGACATCGACCCGAACAAGACCGTATACCAGGTAATCAGTGGCGGTAACGACCTGATTCGTATGGGTAATCGTGATGTGAATGCCCGTGCTTACCTGAGTCGCTTTAATTTCTCCGGTTCTGACCAGGAAAAACTCTGTGGTATGCTTTCCGGTGGTGAACGTAACCGTCTGCATCTGGCCATGGCACTGAAGGAAGAAGGTAACGTGTTGTTGCTCGACGAGCCGACCAACGATATCGACGTAAATACTCTCCGTGCGCTGGAAGAAGGTTTGGAAGACTTTGCCGGATGTGCCGTGGTTATCAGCCACGACCGTTGGTTCCTTGACCGTATCTGTACCCACATCTTAGCTTTTGAAGGAGACAGTCAGGTGTTCTACTTCGAGGGTTCTTACACGGAATACGAAGAAAATAAGATGAAGCGTATGGGCAATGTCGAGCCGAAGCGCGTGCGTTATCGCAAGTTGATGGAAGATTAATTTTCTTTAATCGATAAATAAAAAGAAGCCTCTGGCAAGGAAACTTGCTGGAGGCTTTAAGTTTTTCAGATATTTTTTGTACATTTGGGGTATAGTTTATGAGTTCTTATAATGGTTGGAGGCATTGAAAAATGATAACACATCCTATATATAGTTATTCGCTTTGCATCGCCTTGCCGTTGATGCTGTTTTTCGGCTTTTATTTTATTTTTGCCCCGGTGCCGGACAAAGCAATCTTTAGCAATTATCTTCGTTCGCGTAGGGTAATGGGATTTGCCGTGCTATTGTTGGCTGCCAATTATTCCGTACATTTCTTTGCAGAAATCCGTTTCCAGAATGTGGATGCAGCCATCTTGATGAATCTGTCTACCTATTTCCTTTGTTACTGGCTTTTCAGTTCGGCGCTTACTACATTGCTTGATCGTTTCTATATTACGCGGCGGCGCTTTATGGTACATGTGTGTCAGTGGTTGCTGTTTACAGCCTTGTCGGGGGTGGTACTATTAGGATTGCCAAAAGGTTTGATTCAAAAAATGGGTATTCTGGTTATGTGCGTATGGCTGGTAACGTATGGATTTGTTCTGGCACGCCGGCTTATTCTGGCCTATCGTAGAGCAGTACGACTGTGTGATGATACCCATTCTGATAATGTGGGTGCTTATATACAGTGGTTGTCCATTTTTACTTATTGGGCGGTGATTTTTGGAGTAGGGTGTGGCCTATTGACCTTCCTTCCTGACAAATATGTGTATATCTGGATTCTGTCGTCTGTTCCTTTTTATATTTATCTTTATTGCTCCTATATGAACTATCTGTTGTTCTACGAGCAAGTGGAGCAGGTCTTCGAGTCAGAAATGCCATCGGAAGGAGATGTTTCAGCTATGGCGATAGGGGAAATGCAGGCTCTTCCTCCTAGTTTCTCTGACATTGCAGAAAGACTGGCTGTCTGGATAGAAGAGAAGGGCTATCTTAAATTAGGGCTGACACTGAAAGAGCTTTCAGAAATACTGAAGACTAACCGTACTTATCTTTCCAGTTATATTAAGCTGGTTTATCAGTTGTCATTCCGTGAATGGATTTCCAGTCTTCGGTTGGAATATGCAAAGACTATGCTGAAGGAATGTCCGGAATTGACGATTGCTGAAATTGCAGAAAAGTCAGGTTTCCAGTCGGCCAGCCATTTCATACGTCTGTTCAAAGAAAAAGAAGAGTGTTCGCCAGCCCGTTGGAGGAAGAAGTAAATCGGTAGCTGTACACAAAAATGCATTGAATAAAGAAATGAGAATGCTTTGAATGAGACAGATGGAATATCCTGTCAGGAATTGCAATGAATTTTAAATAATCAGGGGTAAATATTGGCTCTTGGATATTTTTCTTATCTTTGTATAAAGGCTTGAATCAAATAAGCATTTGCCGTTCCCCGTTATTCATTATTAATTGTTTAGTATGAAATATCCAATTGGAATACAAAATTCTGATTGCATCATGGAAGACGGTTATTTCATCAACTGGAAACAAGTATAAATAGAAACACATTAACTAATATGGAAAAGAAAATACCCTTTGCTTCTGATGTAATTTTGATTGATGCAGCTTTCCTTGACCGTGTGGGGAAGGATATGGCGGCACATTTCGCACCGTTGGTGGGGCGTGAACTACCTAAGGCTGATTTGGCCGTGTTGCTGGAGTGCCTGGTTTTGGATGCCGGAATTGAGCCGGGCAAGAATGAGATACAGGTGATTTTTGTGTATGATGAGGAGCATAGCCGGATGAATTTCTGCCTTCCTTCCGATTTGGAAAAAGAGGTTCACGGTATGGCATTCCAGAGCCGCCTGGGCGAGTTTGCGCTTTATGCTTTCCAGCCTTCGGATATGGCTCGCCGGGAGGACTTGTTTACGGAATCATTGCAACTGCTGACCGAATCGAAAGATGCACGCCGAATCATGCTGGTGCCCGATGAAGGGGAATATGGAGAAGCTGTGGAGCGTCTGGCGGCAAAGATAAAGGGAAAAGATGGTGTGACGGTGTTCGGCATGAATCCTCCGGCACACGATTATGAATATTCTTTTGAAATGTTGGGATTTGCCATTCTTCAGTCGTTGGGCATCCGGGCAGAGGAACTTTAATTTTGTGGAGGTATGTCTGATTTCCGTTTGAAAGCGTTCTATAGTGTGGCACGAAACCTTAGTTTTACCAAGGCTTCGCAGGAGCTGTTTGTGAGCCAGCCGGCAGTGACCAAGCATGTGCGGGAGCTGGAGAGCCTCTACGGAGTGCGTCTGTTCGACCGGAAGGGGAATTCCATTTCGCTCACGGAGGCCGGAAAGTTGCTGATGGAGCACTGCGAACAGATTTTGGACGATTACCGCAAGCTGGAGTACGACATGCACCAGTTGAACAATGAGTATGCGGGAGAGTTACGGTTAGGGGCAAGTACGACAATCTCACAGTATGTGCTTCCGCCTGTGCTGGCTGCTTTCACGGAGCGTTATCCCAAGATGAGTGTGTCATTGATGGATACCAATTCGCGCAATGTGGAGAAGGCTTTGCAGGAGCATACTATTGATGTGGGTATGGTGGAGGGAGTGTTCCGTCTACCCAGCCTGCGCTACGACCCGTTCTTGTGCGATGAACTGGTGTCGGTAGTTTGTCCGCGCGGCCACTGGGCCGGAAAGGAGGAGCTGACGCTGGAAGAGTTTGTCAGTGTGCCGCTGGTGCTTCGTGAGCGAGGTTCCGGCACGCTGGATGCCATTGAGATGGTATTGGCAGAGCAGGGGCTGAAGCTTTCTTCGCTGAACGTGCGGATGCACTTAGGCAGTACGGAAGGTATCAAGTCGTTCTTGCGGTGCAGTAACTGTATGGGCATTGTGTCAATCTGTGCTCTCGAGAGGGAACTGAAGGAAGGAGACTTTCAGGTGATTGACATTGAGGGCTTGCAATTCAAGCGGCATTTCTGTTTTGTATCGGCTCAGGGACAGGAGTCGGATACGGTATTGAATTTTATGCGTTTTGTCCGGCACTTCCTTTCTGGAAAGTAAAGGCCGGACAAAACGTGTCTTTTTATTTCTTTCCGAATTCAGGATCGATTTTCAGCAGGGCGGTAACGCCGAAGGTGGCCAGTGTGCACACCATAATCCAAATGAAGAACAGCTGGTAGCCTAAGGTTTCTTGCATCCAGCCGGCTATCATGCCCGGCAGCATCATGCCCAAGGCCATGAAGGCGGTACAGATGGCATAGTGCGAGGTCTTGTGTGTGCCGTTGGCAAAATAAATAAGGTAGAGCATGTAGGCCGTGAATCCGAATCCGTAGCCGAACTGTTCCACAAAGATGCAGCTGTTCACGATGATTAAGTTGTCGGGCTGGGCGTAACTCAGGTACACATAGACAATATCGGGCAGGGAGATGGCCCATACCATCGGCCAGAGCCAGCGGCGCAGTCCGTGGCGTGCTACGGCAATGCCTCCCAGGATACCTCCCAAGGTGAGACCGACAATGCCGAGCGTTCCTTGGGCAAAGCCTATCTGTGCCGTGGTCATGCCGAGTCCTCCTTGTTCCACCGGGTCGAGCAGGAAGGGAATGCCCATCTTGGCTAACTGTGCCTCGGGCAGGCGGTAGAGCAGCATGAACAGAATGGCGGTAAGCGCCTGTTCTTTCTGGAAGAAGGAACGGAAGGTGAGCAGGAAATCGGTCAGTATGCTCCGGGCTTCTCCTTGTCGGGCAACCGACGGGCAGTCCTGGTCAGGACGGGGCAGTACGAAGGAATGGTATAGCCACAGAGCCAGCAGGCAGCCTGCTAACGTGAAGAAGGTGATGCTCCAGGCGTACGATGTGCGTCCGGTCATTTCTTCCAGCCAGCCGGCCAGCATAATGAACAGTCCTTGTCCGGCGATGGTGGCAAAGCGGTAGAACGTGCTGCGGATGCCCACGAAGAAGGCTTGCTGATGCGGGGTAAGGCCTAACATGTAGAAGCCGTCGGCGGCAATATCGTGGGTGGCGGAACTGAAGGCTACGAGCCAGAACACCGCCAATGTGGTCTGGAAGAAATGGCTGGTGGGGATGGTGAAGGCAATGCCGGCCAGTCCGGCACCCAGCAGCAACTGGGTAGTGACAATCCACCACCGCTTGGTGCGGAGCAGGTCGACAAACGGGTTCCACAGAGGCTTGATGACCCAGGGCAGGTTCAGCCAGCTGGTGTAGAGTGCCACCTCCGTATTCGAGATGCCCATTCGTTTGTACATCACCAAAGATAAAATCATCACAGCTACGTAGGGAAGTCCTTCGGCAAAGTAGAGCGAAGGTACCCAGTACCAGGGAGAGCGTGTGCGCATAGTCGTTCGTTTTTAGTATAACTTACGGATTTCAGCTCCCCGGTAGTAATGCAGCAGAATCTGGTCGTAGGAATATCCTTTTTCGCCCATCACGGCTGCTCCGATCTGACAGAGTCCCACACCGTGTCCCCATCCGGCACCGGTCAGTTCGAACCATTCGGGCACTCCGTTCACTTCCGGTCCCTTGTCGACTACGAATGCCGAGCTGAACAAGTGGGTAGGTGAGAGGGTGCGGCGTATTTCCAGTTCCTTTCCGATGGTCATTGTTTTCAGGGTTCCTACAATCTTCAGCCGGCTGATACGTCCCGATTTTCCACGTTCTACGGGGATAAGGTCGAGTATCTCCCCGTAATCGCTCTTGGTATGCGTGGCAATCAGTTCAGCCAGTTCGGCTTGCGTGTATCTCACCTTCCAGCGGTAGAAATCGTGTGTCTCCTGGTCGTAGTTGTTGAGTATCTGTGAAAGGATTTTCGGGTCAGTGGTGTGGCAGAAAGATTCCGGGCGCTGGCGTATCCATCGTTCGGCTTCTTCCTCTTGGGTGAGGTCGGGCAGGGGGGCATCCGTGTCCAAATCGCGCACGGCACTGAGGTAAGGATAATGCTTGTCTTCCCAGCAGTAGTTGAACTCTTCGGTCACTCCGCCGCAGCACTTCGAAAAACGGGCGTCGCAGATGGCATGCTTGTGCATGAGCACCTGGCCGCGTGTTTCCTTCACGGCCTCCACCACACTCTGGTTGGAGGCACGGGTAATGCCCGGGTAGCGCTGGCAATGGTCGTCGGCGCATACGTCGAAGATGGTATGGTCTTCGCGGTCGTACCAGCGGATGTATTCTGTTTCAGTCTTGAGGAAGGGAAAGAAGTTGCTGCCCTGTTTGCTGAGGGCCTTCCGCTTTTCAATCTGTGCTAAAAGCCAGCTTCGGGAGATGACGGCATGGGCTTTCAGAAACTCCAGGGAAGAGGTGGCGTTCATCTCGGACGAGATGACGCTGGTGAGGTAGTCTTCTGCCGGCACCTGGTTGATGGCGGTAATCTTTCCTTCGTCGACCACCAGACGCAGGGTGCCGAGGAAGGTTTGTGTTTCCTGGCGTTCCCAGTGGAAATTGATACCGATGGTTACGTCTTCGAGTGAGAAGGAGGCATCGTCTTCCAACGGGGTAAAGGTCAGCTCCCGGTACACGTTTCCGTTCCAGGAAATTCCTCCTTCGTCGAAGGATACACGTTGCTTGCCCGATACGGTTTCTCCTTTGGCCAGAAACTTGGCATTGAGTGTAAAGGCTATTTCAAGGGCATTGACGATGCCCACGTTAATTTCAGGTTCTTTCATGATGCTTAATGTGTTACTTCGTGGTAGATTTGGCGGAGCGTGTCAGCGTCCAGTTTTTGAAGATCTTCTTCGCGGGCCGTCACAAGGATGCCGGCCATATCGAGGGCGCCGGGACTGACAATCAGCTGTGCGTCGCCTTCGGCAGTGTAGCACTGCGGACGATGGGCTGTGCGAGGAATGTAGACGGTGACAAATCCGTAGCGCGGGTTGTTCCAGGCAAAGAGGTTGTAGCGTGGCTCGGTTTCTCCTTCGTGCAGGGGCAGGCTGTGCAGGTAGCTGTCAATCAGCCGTACACCAGTGGCCAGTCCTCCCTGGGTAATGAAGGCCCGTATCGGACAGAAGTATCCTTCGATGTCGTAGGCGATGCAGGATTTGCCGTCGGAGAGGGGTTCGAAACCTTTTTCTACCGCTGTGCTCATCAGTTTCTCCCATTGGCGGATGAGGGGCACATCTTCCTGGCGTACAGCCTGGAAATGGAAGTGGTCGGGGGCAGAAGCACCGCATTGGGCTCCGTTGTAGAACACGGTGTAGCCGCTGGCGAAGTTCTTCTCCAACCAGTTGACCAGGCGTTCGGGCAACCGGCGCGAAGTCTTGTCGGCCAATGTCTGCCACTGGTGACTTTCCGTGGAGATGGTGAGGTGTCCCGGCAGGATGGGGTAAGGATTCAGTCGCAGGCTGAAAGGTTCGTCCAGCTGGATGCGGACAGACTCTTGCTCTTCCGGCTTGTGGCTCAGGCAGAGGAAGCAGGGACGGGCAGCGATGGAAGCCTTGTCTACTTTGGCACAGGTGGAAACGGCGCGTGCCGGATTGAACTGCACGGTGATGTCGTTCGTTCCGAGTGAAAGTGTGCGGGTCTGTACGTGCGCCAGTGCTTCGTAGTTTTTGCGGGCCAGTGGCCATGTGTCGAGCTGGTGACGGATGAAGGTTTCGGCAGAAGCCGCAGGGGCTGCATCTTCCCATGAAAGAGGGTGACGGAGTAGGGCCTGGCGTTTCCGTATTTCCAGGGTACGCAGGCTGTCCTTGTAGCTGTTGTTCTGGTTCTGCTTCTCGATGCTCAGGGCCGCGTCGGAATTGCCTTCCCAGCGACGGCACAAATAAAGTACGTCGTAGATACGTCCGATACGGTATTCCCGGGAGAAAGCCAGTCCTAAGGCATAATCTTCGCCGTAGCTGGTGTTCGGTACACGGATTTTCCGCAGCAGCGGTGTGAAGAAGGCCCGTGGGGCACCCAGTCCGTTGATGCGGAGGGCGTTGTTGTGTCCGTTGGTATCGGTCCATTCCTTGTGGTCGATGACGCCCGGCGGTAATGTTTCCAGTTGGAAGTTGGTCATGCGGTAAGAGCCGATGACCATGGCGCAGCGTTCCCGGCGGAACTTGTCGACAATGGTCTGGAGGGTAGACGGACTGCTGTACAAGTCGTCGCTGTCGAGCTGTACGGCAAAGCGTCCGCAGAGAGGGTGATGCACACCCAGGTTCCAGCATCCGCCGATGCCCAAATCGTCACGTTCGGGAATGAGATGAATCACTTTTTCGTTTCCGGCGTATTGGTCAATGCACTCCGTGGTACCGTCGGTAGAATGGTTGTCGATGACAATCAGGTTGAACGGGAAGTCTGTTTCCTGTTTCAGTACCGATTCAATGGCGTCGGCAATGGTGCGGATGCGGTTGCGCACGGGGATGATGACCGAAGCTTCGTATGCAAATTCGCCTTCCGACAAATCGATTTCGCGCTCCACCGGAGGCAGGAAGGCATGAATATTTTTCAGGTAATAAGTAAATGCCGTTTCCCGTTCCAGTTGTACGCTCCGGTTACGCGGGTCTACGTAGTCAAACTGTTTTTCGCCCGACAGGCGGGTGTCTTCTTCAATTTCGGTATAAAGGAACTCACGTATGTGTGTCAGTTCGTATTTCTGTGAAAGTGCCAGTCGCACGGCATACAAGGCAGAATACTGGTATTCGGGCTGGTGGGTGATGGTGTCGAACGCTTCCTGCAAGGCAGCCGTTTTGAAGAGCAGCACCGAGCCGAAGTCAAAGTCATCGCGCACGCTTCCCGGCTGGTAGTCGATGACCGGATGAGGCTTTCGCACTCCCTCTGTCACCTGATAATGGTCGGCATAAACCATCCCCGATTCCGGTGCGGCTAAATAGTCGCACATGCGCTCCAGTGCCATGTAGCCCATATCTAATGTGTGGGGCTTGGTATAAATAAGGAGGTAGGGAGTGCGGGTGAGGGCAAGCATCTGCCGGATGCCTTCGGTATGCTGGAAGGAGAAAGAGGGAAGAAAATGGCATTTCTCCGTGGGAATGTCTTTGTCCTCCGGATGGTCAGTTAGTAAGAATATCTGGTCTGTTCGGGAACTCTCCGTCAGGCCTTTGATGGTTTTATTCTGCTGGTTATCACTTCCGTATAAAAGGAAGCAAGTTACTTGGTTATTCATAATTTAATACATTTATACGTACAAAGATAGGCAATATATCTTATTTTTTCCCTAACTTTGTACGCTAAATATGTGGAATATGCGCAGTGCTTTCGTTTAAGGAACCGGGAATGTCTCAGTACTTCCTCGAAAGTACTCTAGTACTTCCTTGGCAGTACTCCAGTACTTCAGGGGAAGTACTCCAGTCCTGACAAGGGAGGACTGGAAATGAGTAAAAGCCTGTGGCATAAAGAAGTAAAGAGCGCTATGACGAAAAAAACTCCTTTATTAGGCAAAACATTGGGCGAGCTGAAAGCCATTGTGCAGGATTTGGGAATGCCTAAATTTACTGCCGGGCAGATTGCATCGTGGCTGTACGACAAGAAAGTAGGCTCCATTGAAGAGATGACAAACCTTTCGCTCAAAAACCGTGAGCGGCTGATGGAGAACTACGAGGTGGGAGCCAGTGCACCGGTGCATGAGATGCGTTCGGTAGACGGAACGGTGAAATACTTGTTCTGTACGCCCGAAGGTGATTACATAGAATCCGTATATATTCCCGATGACGACCGGGCTACTTTGTGCGTGTCGTCGCAGGTGGGATGCAAGATGAACTGCAAATTCTGTATGACCGGAAAGCAGGGATACACGACCAGCCTGACAGCTGCCCAGATTCTGAATCAGATTTATTCTGTGCCGGAACGGGATACGCTGACCAACGTGGTATTTATGGGCATGGGCGAACCGTTTGACAACCTGGACGAAGTGCTGCGTGCCTTGGAAATCCTGACTGCCGATTATGGATACAAATGGAGCCCGAAGCGTATCACGGTTTCAACCATCGGTGTGACGAAAGGCTTGAAACGCTTTTTAGAGGAGAGCGAATGTCATCTGGCCGTAAGTCTGCACTCGCCCTATCCTATGGAACGTCTTTCCTTGATGCCGGTTGAAAAGGCATTCCCAGCGAGGGAGGTGATCGATTTAATCAAACAATATGATTTTTCGCATCAACGACGTGTCTCTTTTGAGTACATTGTTTTTAAAAATTTGAATGATGATCTTCAACATGCGAAGGCTTTGGTTTGTTTATTAGATAAAGTCCCCTGCAGAGTCAATCTGATCCGTTTTCATGCAATCCC
>OHBW01001241.1_pt1 | contig 10282 bp, 9 predicted proteins | sample 1577411 | NCBI WGS metagenome assembly OHBW01 (sample SAMEA3879534, study PRJEB24766) | human gut metagenome | biome: human-associated habitat; feature: feces | place: USA | collected 1985/1987 | reverse complement strand
ACGGCTGCCACCCAGAACATTACCGTCTCACTGAGAGCAAGTGCCTGCGCATCCTGCGAATAAACGCTGAAAATCGGCACGCGTGCAGCATACAGGATAATAAAAGAGGCAACGGAAAGTCCCAGGCCCCATTTAAAGCCTATACTGCGGCAGCGCTTCCAAGTTGGATAATCAGCAGCACCGCGCATTTGCCCGGCCAGCACCATATTAGCCTTGCCGAAGCCGAAGATAAAATCATAAGAAAAATCGCAGATATTATAGCAAATGCTGTGTACTGCATAGGGCAGAGTACCAAGACGCGCAGTCATCCAGCCATAGGCCAGCATACCGATGCGTTCCGCACCAAGCTCACTGAAAACACCGCCGAATACCGGCATAAATTCCCGCCAGAAGATTTTATCCGGCAGCTGCAGCAGTCCATCACTGAAAAAGCCCTCTTGCTTCATAATCCAGACGGTGATACCAAGAGTACACAGAGAGCCGATAATCGTGCTGATTGCCGCGCCACGCACACCCCAGCCAGCAAAACTGCCGAAGCCGGTAATGAGAAAATAATTGCAGACGATATTCACTACATTGCCGACAATATTGCTTTTCATAATAGCGCTTGTCCGGCCTACACCCAACAAGGTTCCCTGCAGCAAGAGTGACAGTGAGTTTAGCAGTACTGCAGCTACGGCAATATTGCCGTAAGCCAGCGCCAGCTCCAGATAGTCGCTCTGCGCGCCCATCAGCACCACCAGCTTCTCAAAAAAGCCATAGAAAAGCAGATGCAGGACTACAAGCAAAATACTGCTGACAGTAAAGCTTTGGCGCAGCAAAACCTTAATAGCGGAATATTGTCCGGAACCGAATTTATTCGCCGTCAGAATCGTAACTGCTGATGCCAATGAGCGTGATACCGTCAGCAGTACCAGGCGCAGCGGCAGAAAAATACTTACCGCCGCTATGGCCTTAGCACCCAATACGCCTACCATAATCAAATCAGCCGCAGCCAGAAAGGTCATAAAAATGCCCTCCAACGCAGCGGGGAGGGCAATACGCAAATATTTACCTGTTAATGAATCATTAAAGCTCTTCATTTTCTAGAAAACACATACGTTAAAACAAATAAACAAATTTATTCAGCATCCTCTTCATGATGGATTGCTGCCAAAGAAACAACCTTGTCATCATCGTTCAAGGTCATCAGCTTTACGCCCTGGGTATTACGGCCATATTGGGAAATCTGGTCCACATCGGTACGGATAATCAGACCGGCCGCGGTAATCATCATGATTTCCTGATCCGGGTTAATAACCTTCATGCCGATTACCAGACCGGTTTTTTCGGTAATCTTCATGTTGATGATACCCTTGCCGCCGCGAGTCTGCTTACGATATTCCTTAACCTCGGTACGCTTTCCCATACCGAATTCGGTTGCCGTCAGTACCTCGGAATCCTCATCGGAAACGCTGTCCATAGCTACAACCTCATCGCCGTAGTTAAGGGAAATACCCTTTACACCGTGCGCGGTGCGTCCCATGGTACGTACATCCTGCTCATCGAAGCGGATGGCAATACCGTTACGGGTTGCCAAAATAATTTCGCTGTTGCCGTCAGTCAGTTCAACACCGATCAGATCCTCATCATCGTCCAGATTAATAGCAATCATGCCATTCTTGCGCACGCTTTCCAGATCCTTGAGGTTGATTTTCTTGACGGTACCCTTATTGGTAGCCATAAACATGTACTGTTCTTCTCTGAATTCCTTCACCGGAATAACAGCGGTAATCTTTTCACCAGGCATCAGTGCCAGCAGATTGATAATAGCTGTGCCCTTGGCAGTGCGGCTTGCTTCGGGGATTTCATAGCCCTTCTGGCGATATACACGGCCACGGTTGGTAAAGAAGAGAATGTTATGGTGAGTAGTAGAAAGGAAGAGATGTTCTGCAGAATCATCAATCTTCTTGCCGCTGCCACCGGTTTTACCTACGCCACCACGTTTTTGGCTGCGGAAGTTGTCGAGAGTCTGGCGTTTGATGTAGCCCTGATGGCTGATGGTTACAACGATATCCTCTTCGGCAATCAGATCCTCGATATCCATTTCAGAGCTGTCGATGGAAATTTCGGTACGACGCTCGTCACCGAAACGCTTCTTCATTTCCTGCAGGTCTTCCTTGATAATGTTCATAACCTTATGCTCATCTGCCAATACGCTTTCCAGCCAGTCAATAGTTTCCAGCAGGTCGGCATATTCTTCGTCAATCTTCTTGCGCTCCAGACCGGTCAGGCGCTGCAGGCGCATATCCAGAATAGCCTGTGCCTGACGCTGGCTCAGCTTAAAGTTTTCCATCAAAGCGGTGCGGGCAATTTCTGCTGTCGCGCTGCCGCGGATGGTGCTGATTACAGCATCAATATTATCCAAGGCAATCTTTAAGCCCTCTAAGATGTGAGCTCTGTCCTTGGCCTTACCCAGCTCGTAACGTGTACGTCTGGTAATAACGTCCTTCTGGTGCTCCAGATAATATTCCAGAACCTGCTTGAGGTTCAGGACACGCGGCTGGCCGTTAACCAGCGCCAGCATGATGATACCAAAGGAGCTTTGCAGGGCAGTATGCTTGTACAGACGGTTCAGAACAACGTCAGGAACAGCATCACTCTTCAGCTCAACAACAATCTTCATGCCATCTTTAAGGCTGGAGAAGTCATCAACCTTGGTAATGCCTTCGATTACGCCGTCCTTAGCCAGGTTAGCAATATCCTTAATCAGGTTAGCTTTGTTAACCTGGTAGGGTATTTCGGTAATAACGATATGGTGCTTGCCCTTGTTGGCAGGCACAATTTCAGCCTTAGCGCGGATTTTTACAACGCCGCGGCCGGTATTATAAGCACTGGTAATACCTTCCTTACCCAAAATGCAGGCACCTGTCGGGAAGTCAGGGCCTTTGATAGCCGTCATCAGCTGCGGAATTTCCACATCCGGGTTATCAATCAGCATAACAAGGCCGTTAACAACCTCGCACAGATTGTGCGGCGGAATGTTGGTAGCCATACCAACCGCAATACCGGCACTGCCGTTAATCAGCAGAGCAGGTACCTTAGAAGGAAGTACGCTGGGCTCCTTTAAGGATTCATCATAGTTAGGTACAAAATCAACAGTATCCTTTTCGATATCCTCCAGCATTGCCTCAGCAATTTTAGCCATACGCACCTCGGTATAACGCATTGCTGCCGGACTGTCGCCGTCAATGCTGCCGAAGTTGCCATGGCCGTCTACCATCAGATAGCGGGTAGAGAAATCCTGCGCCAGGCGCACGATTGCATCATATACAGAACTATCACCATGCGGATGATATTTACCTAAAACGTCACCGACGATACGAGCGGATTTTTTATAGGGCTTCGTCGGAGTCATGCCTGCTTCCTGCATTGCGTATAAAATACGGCGATGTACAGGCTTCAGACCATCGCGGACATCAGGTAAAGCACGTTGGATGATAACGCTCATCGCATAATCGATATAGGATTTTTGCATTTCCTCTTCGATGTATACGGGAAGAACTTTACCAGTGGTATTTTCTAAATCCACTTTATCACCTTTCCTTTACAAAAAACAATATTACAACCAGATATCTGAGGCAGAAGGCCTCACCTCAGGTTATTTTAACAATATCTCATAAACCTGCTTGCCAATCAGCAGGGTAGTAACCAGTAAATACAAGGGGCGCACATAGGAGGCACCCTTTTTAATCGCCAGACGGGTACCGACAACAGCACCGGCAATCATTGCCGCAGCCATAATCAGACCGTAGCTCCAGATAATCGTGCCGCTGACAGCAAAGGATACAAGAGCACCAACGCCACTGGCAAAATTCAACGCCTTGGCATTACCGGCAGCCGTTACAAAGTCATATCCCAAATACAAAAAGCCAAAAATCAGGAAGGAGCCTGTACCGGGACCGAAGAAGCCATCATAAAAGCCCATGGCAAACGCCATGACAATAGCACCGATTAAAGCCTGCATACCAAGCTTTTCTATCGTACCGGCATCGCCCCAATCCTTACGGCGATAGGTATAAACCGCAACAGCAACCAAAAGCACAACGATGATATTTTTCATCAGCTGCTCCGGCAGCAGGTAAACTACGTAGGCACCTAAGGCTGAACCGATAAAAGAAAGCGGCATCAGCGTAAAGGCTGCCTTTTTTATTTTACCGGCGCGCCAAAAGGAGAGCACGCTGGTAAAGCAGCCGATAGAGGCTGCCAGCTTGTTTGTTCCCAAAGCATAGGGAACAGGCAAGCCCAGGCTCAACAGGGCAGGGGTGGAAATTAAACCGCCGCCGCCAACAGTAGAATCAATAAACGAAGCTATAAAGCCTGAAACTATCAGGAAGATAACTGTCGTTGCATCTAAATTCGCCACAAAAGTTTCCAAAAAATTCCCCTCATTTCAGTGGCTAGTAATTAGTTGTTAGTTATTAGCGGTTAGTTGTAAGCGAATGGATTGCATTGTTCCCAATATCAGGCTACATGCCTTAACTATTCACTATTCACTATACACTTTTAACTTTTAACTATTCACTATACACTTTTAACTTTTAACTATTCACTATTCACTGCACACTATACGCTATTCACTTTTAACTATTTACTGCCTTCCGCCCAACGGATATAGATTCCTAAGGCACCGCTATTGCAGGTGCAGCAGATTTTTTCGGCATCAGGATTAACTTCATTGCTGATAGCATAAGGATAGAGCTGACGCAGCGTTGCCTGCTGCAAGGGCCAGCGCACGCCGGTAAAATCTACTACCGTGCTTTCACTTAAGGGCAGCAGGGAAACAGCTTCCGCTGCAGCCTGCAGCTTCAGCTCTACGCTTTCGCCCTCTGTCAGCAGCAGCATAAATTCCTTGTCATCCGCCAGTATAACCCGACAGTCACGCTGCTTTTTTACTCCCAGCAGAGTGTAAACGTTGCTGTATAAATGGTCGAAGCGTCCGCCCCAAATACCGCTGGCAAGAATATCTCCCTCAGGCAGATTGTGCAGCAAAAGCTGTAAATCGGTATCATCCTTGGCGGGATTGAAGCTGTGCACCTCTGTGCCTGCGGCACGCGCCTGCCGGTAAACAGCCTGCGACGAACTGTCGCAGTCACCGAACAGCTCCGCCGGCACACAGCCGGCTGCAAAGCAATACTCAGCGCCACGGTCAGCGCAGTAAATTTTCTTGCCGCTGCTAATGCTGTGCAACCACTCAGTTTTTGGTCCGCGTCCGCCTGCAACCACCAGCAAAGTGTCAGCAGGGGAGAGTGCAACAGTATGATGTTTCACGTGAAACATTACACGCAGCTCCAGCTCAGGCAGTACAAAAAGCTTGTCAGCCATTATTTTTTCGCTACAGCGACAGGTTTAATCACAATCTGGCCGTTTTCCTTGAGAACCTTCCAAGTGCAGTCACCATTCTTGTTCTTCAGCCATTCCATGCTGATTTCCAGAAGAAAACGGTTCAGGCGCTCCTGTGCATCCTCCGGCAACAGCAGCTCTTTTTTAGCAGGTGCCTTAGCACCCTTTAATTTGCTTTGCTTAACCTTTTCGTCAGCATACATGCCGTTTTCAAAGGTCAGCTCCTCGCTGAAGCCCTTCAGCATATCTGCATCGGAAAGTCCTTTTTTTATCTTAACCATTTTAAGCACCTCTTTTTATGCAACAATCAGGCTTACAAATCCAGATTACGTACCTTCTTAGCATTGTCCTCGATGAACTGACGGCGCGGCTCAACCTTATCGCCCATCAGAATGGAGAAAATGCGGTCTGCCTCTGCGGCATCCTCCAGATGAACCTGCAGAATAGTACGTGCCGCAGGATCCATAGTTGTTTCCCACAGCTGGCCGGGGTTCATCTCGCCTAAGCCTTTGTAGCGCTGTACATACGGATTGGTATCGCGGCCAACCTCGTCGAGGATTTGCTGCAATTCTTCATCGCTGTAAGCGTAGTAATGCTGCTTCTGGTTTTTACGGATTAAATACAGCGGCGGCTGTGCAATAAACACATGGCCTTCCTTAATCAGGGGCTGCATATAACGATAGAAGAAGGTCAACAGCAGCGTACGGATATGCGCACCGTCGACGTCGGCATCTGTCATGATGATAATCTTGCCATAACGTGCCTTGTCCAGATTGAAGTCATCGCCGATACCGCAGCCGAATGCGGTAATCATATTGCGGATTTCTTCACTGCTCAGCACCTTATCAAGACGTGCCTTTTCAACATTAAGGATTTTACCGCGCAGCGGCAAAATAGCCTGGAAGTCACTGTTACGTCCCTGCTTAGCGCTGCCGCCTGCAGAATCACCTTCGACCAGATAAATCTCGGTATCCTCAACGTTACGGCTCTTGCAGTCAGCCAGCTTGCCGGGAAGTCCGCCCAAATCCATAGCGTTCTTACGGCGTGTAAGCTCACGTGCCTTGCGTGCTGCCAGACGGGCGCGTGCAGCAATAATAGCCTTTTCCACCAGCTTTTTGGCAACCTGCGGATTTTCCTCCATAAACTCGGCCAGAGTATCGCCGACCAGGTTATCAACGATAGGCATAACCTCGCTGTTGCCCAGCTTAATCTTCGTCTGGCTTTCAAACTGCGGGTTCTGCACCTTCAGGCTCAGAACTGCAGTTAAGCCCTCACGCACATCATCACCGCTCAGCGCATCCTCATTTTCCTTGAGCATATTGGTTTTACGCGCATAAGCGTTAATTGTGCGTGTCAGCGCCTTACGGAAGCCGCTGAGATGAGTACCGCCTTCCTCGGTGTTGATGTTGTTGACATAGGTAAAAATATTCTCGCTGTAGGTATCGCAATATTGCATTGCAACCTCAACGATGACAGCGTTCTTTTCACCCTCCAGATAAATCGGCTTCGGATTGATTTTATCCTTATCCTTATCCATAAATTCAACGTATTCGATAATACCGCCGGCGAAATGGAAGGTTTCACTCTTATCCTCGGCACGCTCATCGGTCAGGGAAATGGTTATGCCCTTATTCAAAAAGGCCAGCTCGCGAATACGTAGACGCAGAGTATCATAGCTGTATTCCGTTTCCGTAAAAATGGTGGCATCCGGTTTGAAATGTACTGTGGTACCGGTAGTTTCGCAATCGCCCTTTTCATAGAGCTTTTTCGATGTTTTGCCCTTAGCAAACTCAATGCCGTAGCATTTGCCGCCACGGCGCACCTCAACCTCCATGTGCTCACTCAAAGCGTTAACGCAGGTAACACCGACACCATGCAGACCACCGGAAACCTTATAGCCGCCGTCACCGAACTTACCGCCTGCATGCAATACTGTCATGATAACCTCAACAGCAGGCTTCTTTTCCTTTTTCATCATATCCACGGGAATGCCACGGCCGTTGTCGATAACCGTAATGCTGTTATCCTTATGGATAATTACCTTGATATCACTGCAGTAGCCGGCCAAAGCCTCGTCAATACTGTTGTCCACAACCTCATACACCAGATGGTGCAGACCGCGGGAGGACGTACTGCCGATATACATAGCAGGTCTTTTGCGTACAGCCTCCAGGCCCTCTAAAACGTGAATCTGTTCCGCGTTATAGTTACCCTTGACCGCTGTAGCTTCTTCAATATCAATATCCTGGGTCATATTTACCTCCGTTTTAAAATTTCTAAATTAGTATAGGCAGCGCCGTCCAGAAAACCTGATTCAGCGCGTTTTTTCAAAGTCACCGAAGAAATCGAGGACAAATACATTGTATCATTGGTCAGGACGCAGCTGTAATAGCCTTCACCGCCGGAAGCATCGACAACCTTATAGCGGGAGCCGTACTTCTTGACGAAATCGTCGTAAACCACAGACTGAGGGTGATTCAAATTAAAAATAGCGATTATTTCACTGTTTTTTACCATGTAATCTACTCCCAAATGCAGATACACCCTGATCCCTCCTTAAATAAGTCAAAGCATTTTCATACAGTGCAAGGGTAATATCCTCAGGCTGCTTTTCCAGCAGAAACATTACCGCCAGCAAACTTTCCTTCTTATCGGCAAAGCCGCAGCGCACCCGTTCAAAATAATAGCTTTGTAAGTTTTCCTTTACAGCCGTAAATAATATTTTATCACATTTATAGTAGGCCAGACAATCTTCATACTTCAGCCAGGGCTGAATCCGCAGCAGCTCCGCCAGCTTGCTGCGCAGCTCCTCGCGCTGCTCGCGTTCGCAAATGCTGCACATATCCAATCCTTTTCGCATCTGAGCACCGCATACGGGGCATTTGGTATATTCCGCAGGCGGGGCAGGCGGCTCGGCCTGCTTTTCCTTTTGCTGCTGTTTTCTGAAAAAGCTGCCGGTATGAAAATAAACCTTTTTAATCAGCACGCGACCCAGCAAAAAGGAGTTGATTTTTTGCAGGAACAGCTGCTGCATCATATACAGTTCGTTGGCCAGCATGCTGTTGGCCGTGCGCACATAAAGCTCGTTGCCGCTGATTTTTTCGATAGCACAGCTGCGCGCCAGATTTTCGCCCACAATCTCCGCCCATCTGCTTTCCAGATAATGCTGCAGATAGGCCAGCTTGATTTCCGGCGATATATAGGCCTTTTTATAGGTACGGCGCGGATCAAACAGACGACGGATAACCTCCTCCGCAGCCTCTAAATTCTCAGCATACATAATCAGGCCTCGCTTATACTGCCACTGGAAATTTTAAAGTAAGCATTGCCGGCGAGTTCCGGTATCAGCTCGCGGTCATTTACTGTAATAAAGGTCTGCACTCTGCCGTCAATAAACAGCAGCAGCTGAGCGCGGCGGCTGTTATCAAGCTCGCTCATGACATCATCCAAAAGCAGGACGGGGAATTCGCCCAGCTCGTTTTTGACATACTGCAGCTGCGACAGCTTCAGTGCCAGAGCACCGCTGCGCTGCTGCCCCTGTGAACCGAAGGCCCGCAAGGAAAGACCATTGAGCAATAGCTGCAAATCATCGCGGTGGGGACCGATGCCCGTATTGCCGCGCAGGATATCAAGGCGCTGACGCTCCGACAGCTGTTCACGGTAAAAATCCTCTGCTGCCTCCGCGGCAGACTGCGGATAGAGCAAAGTACTGTTGTTGGCCTTCTGCTCGTAACGCACCTGCAGCATTTCGCTGCCCTTGGTAATGGATGAGTAAATCTCTCCGGCAATCGCCTGCAGCTTGCCCAACGCTGCCAAACGTCTGCGTACAATAGCTGCCGCCAGACGGATGAACTCCTCGTTCCAAGGCTGCAGTATATCAGGACTGCCGCCGTTATCGCGCAGCTCCTTCAAAAGGCGGTTGCGCTGCTGCAGAACACGGTTATACTTCAGCAGTAAATCGTAGTAGACAGGATCAGTCTGGGCAATCTGCATATCAAAGAAGCGTCGTCGTAATGCAGGCTCGCCCTTGACCAGCTGCAGGTCCTCCGGTGAAAACATCACCGCATTCAGGGCACCGTAATGCTCCTTGGGACGCACGCGCGCACCGTCAAGCAATATTTCCTTCTGCCAGCGTTCATGCTGACGGTATTTTTTTATTTTTACCTCATGGCTGCCGCTGAAGCTGGCGTATTCCACGCCTACAGCCATAGCGTCGGCACCCATTTTCAGCATTTCCTCTTCGGCGGAGGTACGGTGCGACATACCGAAGGCACTGTAAAAAATAGCCTCCAGCAGATTAGTCTTTCCTTGGGCGTTCTGCCCGTAAAAAACATTAATCATAGATGAAAGCTGCAGGCTGCAGCTTTCATAGTTGCGGAAATTAATCGCATAAAGACTGTTTATCTTCATTAAGCTTCTTTGGCAACGGTCAGCTCTATCTGGTCATCAATATTTACTACATCGCCGGGATGTACTTTTTTACGTTTTTCCGTTACCAGCTGGCCGTTCAGGCGGACAACGCCATCTTCAACCATCAGAAATGCCTGGCCTCCGGTATCTGCAACACCGGAAAACTTCAGCAGTTTATCCATAGTAATAAATTCTGTTGTGATTTCTACAGTTTCTTTTTGCATAATGCCGCTCCTTAGAAAACAACACGTACCGGTGTTACGATGTAGGTGTAATCCGGTTCATCGGCACAGGTAACGCATACCGGGCTGAGAGAGGTATTCATGGACAAAACAGCTTCCTCTGCTTCCAGGTTCTTCAGGATATCCAGAATATATTTTGCGTTAAAGGCAACATTCAGCTGGTCACCGACAGTCTGGCAGGAAACAACCTCCAGGCCGGTACCGACATCCGGGCTGCTGCTGGTAATAGTAATTTCATCGGCAGCTAC
>OHBW01001230.1_pt1 | contig 10329 bp, 10 predicted proteins | sample 1577411 | NCBI WGS metagenome assembly OHBW01 (sample SAMEA3879534, study PRJEB24766) | human gut metagenome | biome: human-associated habitat; feature: feces | place: USA | collected 1985/1987 | reverse complement strand
AATCCTACGGTTATCATCTACCGGAACGACAACGATTATCTTCTCTCTATTATCTATGTATCGGAAACCACCAAACAGGCTTCGCTCGCTACTTATGAAATCCAGTATTCCAAAATGCGAAGATATTGAAAAGATGGTTATTAGGTTAAATTTATTAGGTATTTCTTGAAAAGTTATGCCAAGTTGGTAACAAGTTGGCAAATGCCCCGATTTAATTCGATGAACTTTGTGCCAAACTTTAAAAGATAAGTGTATGGACGTAATAACAATGGAGGCGACTGCCTATAAAGAACTAATCCGCAAAATAGAAAAGATTGCAGACTATGTATTCAAAAAAGAGAGTAAACCAAACGAGGAGGAAGAGATATGGTTGGATAATCAAGAAGTTGCCAACTTGCTACGTATAAGTACCAAGACACTGCAACGATTAAGAAAAGAAAATCTAATCAGCTATTCCATGTTACGAGGAAGATGCAGATACAAATTATCAGAAATAGAAAGAGGACTAAATGAGAAAATAATCGTTTGTGATCCACATACGCTGGATGAGTTCCGTAGAAACTTCTTATTCAATGGGAACTATGAATAAAGATGATATTCTGCGATTGACAGATAGAGGAATGGCTATATTCAAGCACTACCTCCCTACCCCATTTCGTGTAGGACGTAATTTCCTTAATCCGCTTTATGAGGATAAGCACGCTTCCTGTAACATCTATTATGAGCGAAGAAGTGATACTTATAAAATGAAGGACTTTGGTAATGACGACTATTCAGGCGACTGTTTCGCATTCGTGGGAAAATTGAATGGACTAGATTGTAAAGATTCTAAAGACTTCATTCAGATAATGAAAATAATCGATCGTGACCTGCATTTGGGATTATCATCGGGAAATTATATTGAAACGAAGACTATTACTCCCATCAGTCCTGCTGTCACGGCAGCAACATCGCCATCCAAAGTGAAAAAGGCAAGACCTTATACGTTGGCGCAAAAGAGCTTTACGGCTGCGGAACTTGCCTTCTGGGGAAAAAGCGGCATCACGCAAGAGGTGCTGAAATTGTTCCAGGTGGTTTCGTTGAAGAAGTTCAGCAGCGAGAATAACGAAGGGAAACCGTTCAGCATTGCGGCGACGGATAAAGAACCGGTGTTCGGATATACTGCAAAGCAATATGTGAAGGTGTACCGCCCGCACTCGGAGATGCGCTTTTTATATGCCGGGGATTTTGGGGAGAATTATTGCTTCGGGTTGGAGCAGTTGCCTGCTAAGGGGGATTTACTCTTTATTACGGGTAGTGAGAAGGACGTGATGAGCCTGACGGTTCACGGGTTCCATGCTATCTGCTTCAATTCGGAAACGGTGACTATTCCCGTGGGAATTATTCATAGGCTCTCTTTCCGGTTCAAACATATTGTACTGCTCTATGATGTGGACAAAGCGGGGCTGGACAGTTCGGCAAAACAAGAACTGGCGTTGAAGAACTACGGGGTGAAACGATTGTTGCTGCCACTGGAGGGAACGAAGGTGGAAAAAGATATTTCGGACTTTTTCCGTTTGGGAAATAGCCGGGAGGATTTGATTAAACTATTTCTGGATTATCTGGATACAATATACAGCGAAACTATGTCTGCTCTAAAATCTTGTGAGGTGGATTTTAATAATCCGCCACCTGTGGCACAAATGGTTGTGTCGGTGAATGATGTGCCATTAGGCACGCAAGGGAATATCCTCTGTATTACCGGTGGTGAGGGAACCGGTAAAAGTAATTATGTGACGGCGTTAATAGCCGGTGCCATCGGACAATCCGAAAAGAACAAGGATAAGGCGATGGACACGTTGGGGGTGTCGGTCAGTGAAAACAGCAAGCGGAAGGCGATTCTGTTCTATGATACGGAACAGTCGGAGGTGCAGACGTACAAGAACATTACAAACCTTTTAAGGTGTTGCGGACGGGAAACGATGCCGGAATACCTGAAAGTGTATTGCCTGACGGGAATGAGCCGGAAAGAACGCTTGCAGGCGATTATCCAAAGCATGGATAAGTTTCATTATCAGTTCCGGGGGATTCACATGGTGGTGATCGACGGGATTGCGGACTTGATAAAGGGTGCGAATGATGAAACGGAAAGTATTGCCGTGGTGGAGGAATTGTACCGGCTGGCGGGGATTTACAATACTTGTATCGTTACTATCCTGCATTTTATTCCTTCGGGGCTGAAATTGCGGGGGCATTTGGGCAGTGAGTTGCAACGAAAGGCGGCGGCTATCCTCTCGATAGAGAAAGATACTGATCCGTCGGTGTCGGTGGTGAAGGCGCTGAAAGTGCGCGACGGCAGTCCGTTGGATGTGCCTATCATGCAGTTTTCGTGGGATAAGGAAAAGGCCATGCATGTCTATCTGGGCGAAAAGCCGAAAGAGGAAAAGGACAAGCGCAAAGAGGACGAGCTTGTAGCGGTGGCCAAAGAGGTATTCAGCCGGAGGCGCTTTGTTACTTATGTGGAGCTTGCGGAAGAAATCCAGTCGATACTGGAAGTGAAGGAGCGCACGGCGAAAAGCTACATCAGGTTCATGCGTGAGAAAGAAATCATTCTGAAATCATCCGATAACCAGAGCTATTATGTTATCGGGAACTTTTAAGGAGGAAAGCGTATGTTAGTAGATAAAACGGAATTTGAAGCATGGATGGAACGTATCATGGACAGGTTCGATATGCAGGACAAGAAGATAGACAAAGTTATAAAAGGTCGTAACTGTTTGGATGGTGAAGAACTGCTGGATAATCAGGACTTGTGCCTGCTGCTAAAAGTAGCTCCCCGAACACTGACCCGTTATCGGAAAAAGGGAATACTCCCTTTCCTTATGTTGGATGGCAGATGTTATTACCGTGCAACGGACGTACACAAGTTAATCCGGGAGAAAACCGATTAATTTTTTCTTTTCTAATGGCTTTCAATCCTGTTTTGTCGTGAGATAAAGCAGGATTTTCTTTTTCCTGTTCGTGAATATCCGGGACTTTCCGTATATTTGCAACTGTTTCATAAGATAATAGCAGCATAGGCTGAAGAGCCGATTGCTTTTATATATAACATAGCGTTCGCAGAACGTCTCAACGTAGAAAACTGGTAATTTTCAAAGAGAAGAGATTTATGCGCAATGTTCATGCTATACTTCTGTATAGCGTGGGCTTGCCTGTTTCTTCTCTTAGGCGTACCAGTGCCTCTACGTTGGAATAGTGTGAGTTCACGCTTTTTCTTTGGATGCGCTGCCGAACAGTTTATTAGTAGAAACTGTTAAATAACCAATTATGAAACATTTAAAAACTTGTATTGCCCTATCTCTCGATGGCTTCATTGCCACAAAGGATAATGAATTGGACTGGATGCCTGAAAGCGTGAGCAAAGAAATTGCAGTAGCCTATGAACAGCCGGATGTACTACTTGCCGGAGTAAACACCTATTCTTATATCTTTGAACATTGGGGCGGATGGCCGTACAAAAGTAAAAAGACTTTTGTAGTGTCCCACTACGACACCAATGTGACCGAAAAGGAGAATGTAACCTTTCTTACCGATATGCCTTTACGGGCAATCAATGAACTTAAATCAAGTTCGGAAACCGACATTCAGGTCATTGGCGGCGGTAAGTTTATAACCTCGCTGATTGAAGCGTCCCTGCTGGATGAAATAACGCTGTATATCGTTCCGGTCATGTTGGGGGACGGTATCAAGTTTATAGGAAAGACTTTCGGGTCAAAGTGGGAACTGACCGGACACCGGGTGATAGACAATCAGGTCGTTTGCCTGACCTACCAGTATAAAGGAGAATGATTAAAAAAGCACCCGGTGTCCCTCCGGGTGCTTCAACCACAAAAATTCCAATTATAAATCTATCTATAATGAAACTTTCTGTGGCAAATATAGCGATTTTCGTTTTACTTCTTCGGTTTGCCTTTCTTTTCAGGGAACACGAAAGTAACATTAAACTGCCCGTCAAAGGCAAGTGAAGCGTCAAAGACTTTGCCGTTCTTGCTTTTAAAGCCTTTGATTAGCCCGGTTTTCCCGGTAGTCACCAGTTCGGTAATCTGTTTGTCTGTTAGTTGCTTTTCGCTCTTGTTGCGGAAGATGGTAACGGAACAATCCACATTGGAACATTTGGCGACTTTCGGATAGAAAAGGATGCGCCCGGTCTTGCATTTCGGGCAAATGCAACCACTACCCGAAGCGAAAGAAAGCTGAACGTCCAAAAGTTCAGCCGTGATTTGCCGTGCATACACTTCGATACCTTTGCGGAACGTGTCGGGGTTCATTTCCCCGCTTTCTATTTTGGCAAGCGTATTTTCCCACATTCCCGTCATTTCAACGTCTGCTATCTTCTTGTCCCGGATGATGTTGTAAACGGCAAGTCCTTTTTCGGTCGGAACAAGGTTCTTTTTCTCCCTAACGATATACTGGCGTGAAAACAGCGTTTCGATGATGGCTGCCCGTGTTGCGGGCGTGCCTATACCCGTATCTTTCATGCTGGCTTTCAGGTCGGCGTTTTCCAGTTCCTTACCTGCCGTTTCCATTGAAGAAAGCAAACTGCTTTCCGTGTGTAACGGCTTGGGCTTGGTCTGTTTCTCCAGTAATTCAATGCCGGAAAGCGGCAGAGTGTCACCGTCCTGCATGGCGGGCAAAGTGGCGTTATCTTCCCCGTCCTCTTTCTCGCCGAATACGGCACGCCATCCGGCGGACTTGATTATAGACCCTTTGACCGTGAAAAGCGACCCTGCACATTCCAGCGTTACACTGGTAACGTCTTTGACGCATTTTTCAGAAAAGGCTTCCAACATCCGCCCGGCTATCAATTCATAGATTGCCTGTTCGTCCGTTTCCAGTTTACCGGGCAGGTTTTCCGTTACTATCAGGGCGTGGTGGTCTGTTACCTTGCCATCGTTCACGGAACGGGAATTTAAGGCTTTGCCTTTCATCCCGGCGGCATATCCGGCAAAGCGGGCGTACTGTTCCAAATTGACAAGACGTTCCGGGATTTCCTCGAACACGTCCTGTGAGATATAACGGCTTCCGGTTCGGGGGTAGCTGATTAGTTTACCCTCGTATAACTTTTGTGCGATGGATAGGGTTTTGTCTGCGGAAAAGTTCAGTTTCGTATTCGCTTCTTTTTGGAGTGAAGTTAAATCATAAAGCAACGGCGGTTCTTGGTTCACTTCCTTACGCTCTATGGTTTTCACCTGTACCGTTTTCGCTTCCTTTATCCTTTGCAGCGTGTCGATGGCGGGCTGCTGCATATCGTACTTTTCTGTGGATAGTGCCGTAAAAGCTACATTGTCCTTAGTAGTCTGTAATTTCAGTTGCCAATACTTTTGCGGGACAAAGTTCTTGTTCTCTAAAAAGCGGGTACATATCATTGCCAACGTGGGCGACTGTACCCGTCCCAAAGAAAAAATGCCTTGTCCGGCTGCCACACTTAAAGCCTGTGTACCGTTTATGCCAATTAAATAATCGGCTTCGCTGCGTGCCTGTGCCGAAAGGAAAAGGTTATCATATAGGCTACCGGCTTTCAGGTTTTGCAGTCCCTCACGGATTGCCTTGTCTGTAAGGCTGCTTATCCATAAACGGACAAATGGCTTGTTACACCCGATATACTGGTAGATGGTAGGCTCGGCACTCGGCGCCTTGCCGTCTTGCGACGGTAGGTTTCCGAGAGCCTGCCCCCGAACCGTACGTACAAGTCTCCCTGTATACGGCTCTCCGTTGGTTTTCCTCATTTCAACGAACATGAATTTTAGCATTACAGGTTTCACAAACAGCCAAAGTTTTACGGTGTATTTTAAGCATCTGTTGTTCCCACTCGTTATTCCCCTTGAGGTCTTTGAGAGTACGCACATGATGCATTACCGTTTTACCCTCTGCTCCACATAACTCACACACTTCAGTCTTTAATCTCTCAATAAGACTTGGATAAGGGCTGATGTTTGTGTTCGGAAGGTTGTCGCATTGGGTGTGACCTTTGGCTGTTTTTCTTTTAAAACCTTCATTATAGAATACTCTGGTCCTCTTTTGCCCTTTGCCGTCCACGTAGCTGACAATAAAGTTTTTACCCTTGCGGAGTTTCTTAATTGTCTGTGCAAGTGTGCTGTTTTGCTTTTGGGCAATAGTTTTGAACATACTGTATTCCATATTAAACCCGAATGAGTTGCCGAGATATGAAATGTCGTTAGCGATAGAATAGTAGTTATAGAACCCCCTTATCTCCGCATTGTATTGCGCGAGAATATCCTCTGGTTTCATGCCTATCATGTAGGAACGAGATTTCGGTTTCCAGACTTCTTTGCCGTTGACTTGCTCAACGGATATTGCATCGTAGTCCAGCAACTTCTTTTTAACCACCTCGTTCGCCACTCGTAGGACGATTCGACCATTGAACGGTCTTCTCAAAACTCTATTCCTGTTATGCCTTAGGGCTTGGGATTTGCGTATAGAGACTTCGTATCCGAGAAATTTAGCAGCATGTTGTGCATGAGTTATAAGCGTTTTTTCGTCAGATAGCTCTAAATTGAGCTCCTCACTCATAAACCGAGCAATGTTCGCTTTAATCTCGACACATTCTGCTTTGCTGCCGATAACCCCAATTAGGAAATCGTCAGCATACCTCACATACTTTAGTCTTTTGAACGTCTCATCCATGTTTAAGCCATAAGGCGTATTAACAATTTCGCTCTCGACTTTCCGTATCTCATCAATCAAATTTGCTCTGACCGATTCATCTTCGACGGATTTAGCCTTAATTACCAGCCTGCTTCTTTTGTTTTCAAGTCGTTTGTATTCTGTACTGCTTTGCCTTTCCCTGCCTTTGTCGAAAGATTTAGCGTATTCCTTCATGTACTTATCGAACTTGTCAAGGTAGATGTTAGCCAAAATCGGGCTAATTAGACCTCCCTGCGGTGTTCCGCTGTACGTCTTATGGAATTTCCAGTCTTCGACATACCCGGCATTCAGAAATTTTCTGATAAGACGTATAAACCTTTCATCGGCTATCCGTTCTCTCAGAGCGTTTATCAGAACTTCGTGGTTGATATTATCGAAGAATCCTTTGATGTCTCCCTCGATAAACCACTTTGTTCCGCTGAACGTCTTTTGTATGTGGGTCAGTGCAGTATGGCAGCTCTTGTTTAGTCTGAAACCATGTGATGAATATTCAAAATACCCTTCATAGATGGCTCCCAGAATCATTCGAACTACTTCTTGCACCAGTTTATCCTCGAAAGAGGGTATTCCAAGCGGTCGTTTATTACCGTTCTTCTTGGGAATATACACCCTCCTTGCTGGATGCGGCTTGTAGGACTCATCTCTGAGACTTACAATAAGGTTATCTATTCTCAGAACACTCATCTGGTCGATTGTTTTACCATCCGTGCCAGATGTCATATTGCCTTGTTTAGCGTAAATGCGCTGATAGGCAACATAGAACATTTGTTCATTGAACAGAATGCGGTACAGCCTTTCGAACTTGTAGCCCGAAACATTGCTGTGTTCACTTAAAATGTTTAATACATTCTCTGAATTTCTCATACGTCTCACACGTCTTTCTTTGTTTGTATTAAAGTTACCAACTGCTTCCCTTCGCCATGTACAGGGCTTTCCTCTGCTCGGACTACTACGGAAGCTCCGTTGCCATATTGGGTTTTCAGAGGCTAAACCTCATAGCCTTACGGCGTCCCAACTTAGGCAATCCCCATTTAGCTTGCGTAATAACTATTAGCGCGACAAACTGTCGGATGCGACGTTCGACCTTTTCTCCGCATATTGCGGTTGTGCTGCGGTTTGTTCTTTTGCTCAATCCGTCCGCTACACCGGAAGAGTACCACAGCGTGACGTTTGTAATTGCCTTCCGTCACGGCTCATTTAACAGCCACTGGACTATCGTTCAACCAATTCAGGCTTCATCCTTATGTTTGTCTTTCTACCTTGTCATTCAGTCGCCACATGGCAATTTGCGGACTTATGCCTTTACCGACATGCTACACTCCCCATTGGGTTTCCCCGCCGGATAAGTCGGTTGGTAGTAGGTTATTATCTCGAAGAACACGAACCTAATCTCTTGCTAAAGAGATATTTATTATGCAGCCTTATGGGCGCACTAGCGAAAGATAAGCTCTCCCTCGCGCCCTGCATCGGTGGCGACAATTATCTTATCCGACTGGTCGAATACGTCTTTGATTACCTTTAGTTGTTTCAATGCGCCGGGGTCAGCCTTGTACCCTTTTTCCGCTTTCACTTGTCGGGGTGTAAGTTGAAAACTATCCGGGATAATAGGCAGACTTTCCCGGCGAAAGCTCTGTATGCCGTAGGCTTCCGGCATTGCCAAACCTACAAGATGGCCGAACGCCCAGGTAACGAGATACCCGTTACCTGAAAGATAGCCATCCTGTTTTTCACTCGCTCCTAAAATACGGGCAATGTCCCTTGCCACACTTGGTTTTTCTCCGATTACTGCAATCATTCTAATTTTGATTTTAATTGTTCCACTTCTTTTTGTCTTAGGATTTTCCGGTCATAATAGATGTGATAGCTATCTACATAAAATTGTCGGTTCTGCTCGTCTATGGCTTTCCAGTCTGTTTTGTAACAGGCGAAAATGAACAGGGCGAAACCGACAACCGGGATAAGGATTAGCACCGCTATCATCTTTTGCGTCCCCTGCTTTGTTTGGGTTTGTCCGTCTGCTCCTGCTTCTCCTTTTTATCCTGCTTGGTCTTTTGTTTTTCAGTGGGCTTGTCCTGACCCTTTTTCAAGGGTTCTTTCACTTTCTTGGTGGCTTCGTTGGTCTTGCCCTCCGAATTGACCGCTACCTGTGTGCGGTTCTTGCTGGCGGGGGTAATCTCTTTCACGGCGGAACGGTCAAAGCTGGGATTGTCACTGTAAAAGCCTAATTTCTTCTTATCATGGTTCACCTGAATGTAAGCATCATATTCTACCCCCCTCTTGTCTTTCAGCCCGGCAACAAAGATGGTTTTGTCATTGACTAAATCCTGCTGTTGCTGGCGGGATAGCTCTATTCCTGAAATGCTCTTGGGAATGGTTACACCGTCACTGGTGACAAGGCTGTTCTGCTGCGTCTGTTTCTGCCCTTGCTCCTGTGACTGTTTGGCATTGGGATAGATAAATTCCAGACTTTTCTTGTCGGCATTGACCTGAACGGTTGCGGAAAAGGGATTTTTACGGTTGGAAATCATATTTTCAAGGAATACCCCTTTTCCTTCCCGTAAGGCTTGCTGCTGTTCCTTGTTCAGTTTGACACCCTTTATTTCATCGGGTATTTGTACGCTGCTTGCACGCATGGAAACCAGTTCGTTTGTTACCTTATCCACGCTGACGAAAGAGGGTATCATTTCTCCCGTGATATAGTTTTTCAGGTTTACTATGCGTCCCATGTTTCCCGTTTCAAGAAGATTGGCTTTGTCCTCTTTGGAAAATTCATGTCCGAAGAACGGGCGTTCAAGTTCCGGCTTTTGGCGGATGCCGTGTATCGCCAAAACTACATTCCCGTCCTTGTCATGCCGGAAAGATAAACGTGCGTCCAGTTTCATAATGGCTGAATTGTAGTTTCCGGCAATGGTGAACGCTCCGGGCGACTTGTACCCCCTTAACATGGGTTCTAAAGCCTTTGCCTTTTCAAGCTGTTCTTTGGATAGACCGAAATTCTTCAAGGCTTCCCAGTCCACCTTATCCGGGTTAATCACATACTTGCTTTTGTCGGGTTGCTGCGGTGCTTGCGCCGTTGCTCCCGCTTCTTTCGCTGGTTGCTGTTGGGTTTGGGCTTCCTGCTTCACGGTTTCAGGTGTCACCCGGTAACGTTCTATGCTCGCTTCATTTTCAGGTGTCGGGTTATTGAAGTTGTCTCTGATTATCGGCTCGATTTTGGGAAGTTCAATCTTAGGAATTTTGAAGAAGTTAAAACGGGGCGGGTTCTTCAAACTGGTTCATCATGTTGGAAAAGAAGTTGGAAAAGAAATCACCGTGACGGTCGAATTTCAGAAGTTCGCTGTTGTTCTCCGGTGGTACGGTTTGGAGTTCCCCGTTTTCATCTACGCCTTTTACTGCGCTGATTGTCTTTTTCTCCTTATCCAGTACAAGAAGAATATCCATCATCTGCTCGTCAGTGGTGGATTGGCTGGCTGTGTTTACATCCATAATGTTTTGAATTTTAGTGAATAAATAAAATTTTCGGAAGTAAAAGTACGGATGAAATAGAGTATATTTAAGGATTTGGGGACGGGTGGCTTCATTAGTCCTCGTTTGGCTTTATTTGTCTTTTGCTTGATATATAGT
>OHBW01001227.1_pt1 | contig 10337 bp, 7 predicted proteins | sample 1577411 | NCBI WGS metagenome assembly OHBW01 (sample SAMEA3879534, study PRJEB24766) | human gut metagenome | biome: human-associated habitat; feature: feces | place: USA | collected 1985/1987 | reverse complement strand
GATTTTCCTGTACGTGTTGATTATCTGTCGCGCGCACGCAGCGCAAAGAAGACTCGTGAGGTGCTGGCTGACCTTGCCGACGGCAAGATTGACATCATTGTCGGCACGCACAAGCTGATAGGCAAGAGCGTTAAGTTTAAAGACTTGGGACTGCTCATTATTGATGAGGAGCAGAAGTTTGGTGTGGCAACAAAGGAGAAACTCCGCAAGATGAAGGTAAACGTAGACACGCTGACCATGTCGGCAACGCCGATACCGCGCACGCTGCAGTTCTCGCTGATGGGTGCGCGCGACATGAGTATAATGCAGACTCCGCCGCCCAACCGTTATCCTATATGCACAGAGCTGCATACTTTTGACAACGGGCAGGTGTTCTTCGTGAACGACCGTATAAGCAATCTGCCCGAACTTGCCGCCATGATAAAGAAATGTGTGCCTGATGCACGTGTGGCAATAGGTCACGGACAGATGAAGCCTGAGGAACTCGAGAAGATTATTATGGATTTCATGAACTATGAATACGACGTATTGCTGTCTACTACAATTGTTGAAAACGGAATTGACATAAGCAATGCCAACACCATAATAATAAACGATGCTCATCATTTCGGACTCTCTGACCTTCACCAGATGCGAGGTCGTGTTGGACGAGGCAACCGCAAGGCATTCTGTTATCTGCTTGCTCCGCCTAAGTCGGCTCTTACTCAAGAGGCCCGTCGCCGACTTGAAGCTCTTGAGACATTCTCTGAGCTTGGCAGCGGATTTAATCTGTCTATGCAGGATCTCGACATACGTGGAGCCGGCAATCTGCTTGGAGCCGAGCAGAGCGGATTTATGGAAGACCTTGGATATGAAACATATCAGAAAATATTGAATCAGGCCGTAACCGAACTGAAGAATGATGAGTTTAGCGATATGTATGAAGACGAGATGGCTGAAGGCAAGACATTCACTGGCGACGACTTTGTTGAGGACTGCGCCATTGAGAGCGACCTCGAGATGTATCTGCCAGACCAGTATGTGCCCAGCAGCAGCGAGCGTATGCTCCTTTACCGTGAGCTTGACAACATTCAGACTGATGCCGACCTTGACGCTTATCGTTCGCGTCTTGTCGACCGTTTTGGTCCTGTGCCTCATGAGGGTGAAGAGTTGATGCAGGTTGTTCCGCTGCGCCGTATAGGCAAGCGTCTTGGCTGTGAGAAGATTATTCTGCGTCAGGGACAGATGCGCATGCAGTTCGTGAGCAACCCTATGAGCGCATATTACCGTAGCAACGTGTTCGACACAGTCTTAAACTATATCGGTCATAATCCGCGAACATGCAATCTGAAGGAAGTGGCCGGCAAGCGCATGATGATGGTTTCAGGGATTAAGACTGTTGGCGAAGCCGTAAAGAAACTGCGTGAGATAGAAGGGTTTAAGTGAAGAACGAAGAGTGAAGAGTGAAGAATTCAAATGCATAGTAATTGTCAACAAGGCTATTGAATTCTTCACTCTTCACTCTTCATTCTTCACTTTATTTATTCTGTGTTTCATTGTTCTCAGTGCGCTGTATGATATGCCGGTGGTTTGCATAATTTCGTCGTTGGTTTTGCCTTTGTCAGCCATTATCAGGATGAATGTGTTATATGGAGTCAGCTTCTTGTAGTTATGCTCTATGCTTTCTATGGTTTTAGGGCCTATAGTCCTGTAATATTCAATCACGGCCTCATAGTCGTCCTTTTTCCATGTTATGGTCTTACCTCCTTTTTCCAGTTCATCGTAAAGCATGCGTCCGTGGCCGAGAATCGTCATTCTCCTTTCTTTCAGACTCTCAATTTTCTTGTTCAGCTTCTCTATTTCCTTTTCGTTCTTGTCTTTCTCCTTGTCGAGTTCGCTTATCTTCTGTCTGTATTGTTCCGTCGTTCTGCTTATGTCCTCAATTTGTCGTTTTGTCGCATTTCTTCTTCGGCGGTTATATGCAAGCATGGATATCATTACAGCCGCTGCCACAACCATTACGGCTGATATGGCAATCACGAGTTTGTTTTGGGCTTGCGCATCAGCTGCTTTTCTTTCGGCATTGTTTTGCAGACTGAGCATGTGTTCTGTCTGCTGCTTAGTCTTTATGCTGTCTTTTGTGGCCAAAGCCCTTTCTTCAAGTTCAGACGCCTCTTTATATTTTCCCTCTTCTTTTTTAAGGTCAGCCATCCACAACAGCACTTCTGCCTTAAGTTCAAGTTCGTTAGTGTTTAGTGCGTCGTTCAGCAGTTGCCATGCCTTCCGATTCTCTCCTCTTTCAAAATAAATTGAGCCTATGATATAATATGCGTGCGCATTTGGCTTAATTTCCAAAGACTTTTTCGCATAAAATATAGCTTCATCATACATGTTTTTGTTGATGAAACTTATACTTATATTTGTTAATATTTCAGCAATATGTTCATTGTTATTCAAATATTTTAAATAAGGAATTATCTTTTTTGAATATACTATGCTGCTGTCAAACTCTTCAATAAGATTAAAAGCTAAATTATGCTTTTGGCTGTCATGGCATCAGCCGGGGCGCAGAACGCATCAAATGCGGAAAAGTTTTTCGACAGATTGTTGACTGATTTTGCAGTTGTTAGCGGAACTAAGTGTAATGGCGTTACGCTGCTTTCGCCAAGTGTAAATTTAGGTTATAAGCTCCTTCCGCGTATGTCTTTGTTTCTGCACACGGAAACGCTATATGGGCATTATGAAGAACAGAAAAGCTACGCAAGGACACAAGTTTACGGATGTGGAGTAGGGTATACTTTATGGAAAGCAGATGCCGTGGCTCTCGAAGTGCGTGGCACGGTGGCAGTAGGACTTAGTTCTGAATGGAAAAATGTTATATATGACGCAGCGCTGATGATGAAATTAGGGCGCGGAAAAATACACATGAACGTCGGTGTAGGATTCCGCCATATAAGTTCGCGCACAGCCGGCATAGACAATTATAATGGTGCCAACTTCATATTAGGCTTCGGCGTTTAGGTTTGCTTAAGATGCTAAAAGACCGGTTATTGAAAAAAGATACTGAAAATCGTAACCAAATCACATTGTTTATCTTAACGTGTGCCTGAAAATGTGATATTGTTAATGCGGACTGTAAGCAAAGTTGTGCGTAAATGTTTTAAATCATTAACCTATCGTTTATGCATCGTAACTCGGCCACTTTTACATCAAAAGTGGCCGAGTTTTTAGTCGTAATCCTATGACTTTTTTATGCTATCCATAAGTTTATTGCTAAAGCCATAAGCGAAAGGATTGAGGTTAAGATGTTTTTAGATACACTATATTCCGATTTTATATTAAGATTATCTTAACCCTGCTGGTCTCATTTCACAATAACGCTCATACCACTGCTTTCTGGCCGGCGTATCTATCGGAGTGGACATATTGATTACACAATTAGTAGTCAAATCATCAGCAAGGGCAAGTATGATATTCGACAGTTCGATTGTGTCTTCAAATTCTTTGCCTTCAGGACAAAACAGGCGTTGCCGCTTAATCTCATCATAACCATAAATTGCACCCATAATATTGCCCGTAATTGAGCCGGTGGAATCACTGTCACCGTTGTGATTGACAGAAGCCATAATGGCATTATGTATACTGTCTATGTGTCTGATGGCGCAGAAAAGAGATATAGCCCAGGCTTCTTCGCCGGTCCATCCTTCTCCCAATTCTTCTATTGCCTTAATATCTTCAATGTCTGACTGCGACAGACTGATAGCTTTTCTGGTTAAATCGGAGAGATATAGTTTGTCTTTTTCATATTGACCTATAAACACCTCATTAAGAGTTTTGATTGTGCCTTTTGCTATTTCGCAGACACTCTCTTTTGCCTCTTCAGGCGACAGTGGTACCAACCTGAATATCAGTTCTGTCATCATACCGGCAGGAAGAAAACCCAACGGATGCTTATGGGTAACCTCTGCTATATATGCTCCGGCATCAAACATTCTTTTTATTGAGTATGAGCATCTGCCGCTTCTTGCCATATCGCATGCAAGCAAAAGTCCCATAGGTGCCACACGCATTATGCCGCCACACCCCTTGCTGTTATTTTTGACATCTCTATGGTGTAGTAAATTTTCACAGGCATTCATACATGTTGTCCCCGGTGCACGTCTGTGAGCCATCTCAGGCAAATCTCTAATCCATGTGAAAGGACTGATGTTATAGTCGTGTTTGTCTGTCTGAGTGAAATACCAGTCGATGTAGGCATTTCTCATATAGGTTTCAGGTATGCCGCCTATACCTCTCATACAGCCGCGAGTGATGCCTGTCAACATGCCGTTAGCCGTAAATAGAGTCATCTGGGTGTCGTCGCTTACTTCAGCTTTGCCATTTCTGTTAAGTTCAAATGTTGTGATTCCTTCAGGCCCATATTTATTCAAAATACTTCTTCGGCTCATGAATTCGACAGAATACCCAAGAGCGTCTCCCGCTGCACCACCCATCAGCGAACCGCGTATATAGTCATTAATGCGTTGATAGTAGAATTTCCTATTGGCATCTTTGTCGGTATTTATGAGTTTTATAAAATTCTCAATAAACCCTTCTTGTTCTTCTGTTTCAGGGATTCTTCTATAAGCAGACTTGGGCATTGCGGCAAATTTGTTGCGCAAGATTTCAAGAGCTTCTTTCAGTGTCTTTATTTTTAATCTTTTGGCCAGATAGCAGGCTATTATTACACCCGTTCTGCCAACGCCACCATGACAGTGGATATAGATAAAGCCGTCGTCCTTTTGTTTTAATTCATCAATTTTGTTTAAAAGAGGAATAACGCTTTCTGCTGATTTAGGAATGCTGCAATCCTTTATAGGAAAACGATAATAAGTTGCATCCTTAGGGAGCAGGCAATCGTATGGCTGCATTTCTCCCTCTTCTGTCAAATCAATAAAATGTCTGACTCCGAAATGGATAAGGTGCTTAATCTTCTTTTCTGCATGTTCTTTGTTTTTGTCGCCGGGATATTCACCTGCATATAATGTTCCGTTACATCCGCTAACTTCATAAGACTGATACAACGGACGATTTATAAAGTCTAAAAACCTATCATTTATATCCAGCAAATCGGGAGTGAGCAAGCTGCGGCATTGATTTACAATCTCGTCAGACAGCATGTGACAGCTAACTGTGAATGGATTTTCAGCCGTGGCGATGGATGAAGTCATACATCCTATGGTATCAGAGTCTCCACCCATGGATATTGCAAGTCGGATAGCCTTTTCTGCACTGTCAGGCGCTTGCAGATACGCCATTATGGCAATGGGCACACTTCCTTGGCAGGTGACGTCAAATCTGTAGTCGTCTCTAATATCCTTTAAATCAATATCAAGATTATATCCAAAATTATCCTCAACATAACGTTTAATCTTGTTTGCCACATCAAATCGCTCGGTACGTTTAAGATATATGCATGCGGCAATAGCCTGGGCACCTTTAATTCCTTCGGGATGATTGTGGGTTACAGAAGCTGTGATGCGGGCAAGTTGTAAGGCCTCCTCCAAAGAATTGGCATACATTCCAACCGGACTTACTCTCATGGCAGAGCCATTGCCGAAACTTCCGTATGGTTGGGGATCATTAGATACCAGCCATCTGCGAAACATGCCGCCATAGCCGGCATAATGATATTTGCGGCCTAACCGCTGCATACATTCTATAAGTTTGGCTTCTGTATGGTTAGCGTCTGTCATCAGCCACTCGGCCACAGCGAGAGTCATCACAGTGTCGTCAGTGAAGCGACTTCCTCGTGGTATCAGTTCAAAGTCTTCTGTCTTTATGTTATGCCATTCACGTGTGGAACCAACGATGTCGCCGACAATTCCACCTAAGATTTTAATGTTATACATATTTTGTCTTCCTAAAATTCAAGTCTAAATCCTTTTTGTTTCAGTTCAATATATTTTTTATTATTAAAACGATATTTTATGGGTATTCTTGATGGCGTGTTGGCAGGACGCTTCTCTGCTTCTATTAGTAGGCCTAACTTCTGCATCTTCTTGTAGAAGTTACGTCTGTCAAATTTAACTTCCAGAATAGCTTCATAAAGGCTTTGCAGTTCACCCATAGTAAAGACATCGGGGAGAAGTTCGAAACCTATCGGCTTGAAACAGATGCGCTCTTTCAATGTTGATATAGCCTTACGGAGTATTCTGTCGTGATCAAAGGCAAGACTTGGAATCTCATTATACGAAAACCAATGTGCTTTGGCGGCATCATCTCCGCCTTTTACTTCAGCCATCTTGACCAGTGCGTAGTAAGCTATGGTAATTACTCTTTCTCTTGGGTCGCGGTTGACATCTGAAAATGTGTAGAATTGTTCAACGTTTGCATCTTTTAATCCTGTTTCTTCTTCAAGTTCACGCATAGCGCACTCTTCTGCTGTCTCGTCCATCTTCATGAAACCTCCTGGAAATGCCCATGTGCCTTTATACGGTTCTATACCTCTTTGAATGAGTAATACCTTTATGCTTACACCGTCAAAGCCAAATATCACGCAGTCAGTTGTAACCGCGGGATGTGGATATTGGTATTGATAATTTAATTCTTCCATAGTGTTTTGCGTTAATTTTACGCAAATATAAGATGATATTTTTATTCGACAATTTTTTTTGTGTTAAATTTACGCAATAATTTATTTCGTTATCATATTAAGGGAACATAGAATATGTAAAAAAGAACGTGAAAATATTAAGCATGCTACGTGTAAAGGCTTGATGTAATGTTAGTTAGCCATGAAAATCTTGTGCGGGTTGTCAAAATAGAATGTTTTTAAGTGTATTATATTTGCCTGCCAGTAAGTTATATTGAAAATCATTATTTTCAATGACAGGGCAAATCTTAATTATATTTGATACCTAAAATATTGCCATGCCGTTGCCATTTTTGTTGCTGCGAAACATGACGTCGTGATTGCATATAAGTTTTGTGCCGGACAGATAAACTTGTTATCTGAAGTCAGCGCGAAAAAATAAAAAACTCCCCGTAAGCACCATGTAGTGTCTACGGGGAGTAAAAATATGATAATAGAGATTTTTTTATTCAGTTGGCTTCTTCATAAACTTTCTTACAGGTTTGTCGGCATTGTTGCCGTCAGCACGTGTTGAAGGCGCATATCCTGGATAAGAGTAGTTCCAACCCCAGTCGTAGTCACCCCAGTTTGGCGATGCTGTCTTGCGCAGCCTGAACTGCATTGGGTCGCCATATTCGCCAATGATTGTGCCGCTGAACCAGCTCTCAGAGAGCGAGTAGTCGTATATGGTGAAGTAGGTGTCGTCCTCGATAGAGTAGATTTCGATGTTACGGTTGTTCACCCGCCATGTGATGTGACTTGCAAAATAGTCCCATGGAGCGTTGCTGTAATAGTCTACCCAATAGCCTGAGCCGGAAGCATATTCATAAGGATCCTTGTCGAAGGCCAGAACAGAGTAAGACGAATAATAAGTTTGTCCGTTCCATTGGCTCGTTACGTACATGTCGCCCTATATAGCTGTCGTCGTCGCAGCTCACAAATGTCAGTGACATTACGGCCAGCATTATTGTCGCTAAGATTGATGTAAACTTTTTCATAATATCTTGTTTTTTTGTTATTAATATTCAGTATTTACCTGTAATTCTTATTTCTTGTTGCAAATTTAATATTTTGCGCTTGCCTCTGCAAGCAGAAAACTATATTCTTTTTAGGAAAATCCCTATTTTTTCTTACAAAGTTTGGCATTTTATAGATAAAAACTTGTTACAGAAACATAGGCCTGCTTATTTAAAATAGGTGCAGAATCTCTCATTGAGGTATAATATAAATGTAGGACAATAAAGCCTGAAACTGACAGAATCATAAAGGATAATTTGGGTTAAAAGTCGAAAAACTGTGTTTCTCATTTTGCTTTGCTGTCGTCTTTTTGGTATCTTTGCATTCGTTATAACGGCCGTGACATTTGTCATGCGCAGTTAGACTTACATAAAAACAATAAAAAAAGATGAAGAGTAAAGACAGTTTGCTTTTGGCAGCCGCGCTGATGGCTGTTCCTGTGTGTGTTCAGGCACAGACGGCTCCAGACCATGAGACAATAAAAGTTGACGTAACCCGCGGATGCATAGACGCCGTAACAGGCATTGTATATTCGCAGATAACTACACCAAAAGACAACCGCACGCTGCAGATGACTCTGCTTGTGCCACGTACCGACAAGCCTAAACCTGCTATTGTTTATTTTCCAGGAGGCGGATTCACTACGGCTGCCCATGATAAATATATCGAGATGCGTATGGCTTTGGCCGAGGCTGGGTTTGTTGTTGCGGCTGTAGAATATCGCACCGTGCCAGATAAGTTTCCGGCTTTGCTCATAGACGGCAAGTCAGCCGTGCGCTATCTCCGTGCCCATGCCCGTCAGTTCGGCATCGACCCTGAACGGATTGGCGTTATTGGCGATTCGGCAGGAGGATATCTCGCACAGATGGTAGGCGTTACCGGCGACGATAAGGAGTATGACCAGGGCGAATATCTTGATCAAAGCTCTGCCGTACAGGCTGTTACTACCATTTATGGCATAAGCAACCTAATGAACATAGGCGAGGGATATTCTAAGGAGATACAGGACATACATGCCTCTAAGGCCGTAACAGAGGCGCTGCTGGTTCATGGCACTGCTTTTGCTTCATATCCTGGCGCAAGCATACTGAGCGACACGGCAAAAGCCATGAACGCTAGTTCGATGGGACACATACGCGAAGGGCTGCCTCCGTTTCTTATAATGCACGGCACAGCCGATGCACTGGTTTCGCCTGTACAAAGCGCACAGCTGTATAAAGCGTTGAAAGAGAAACATAACGACGTGCAGTATGTCGAAGTTGAGGGCGCAGGCCACGGTGATATTTATTGGTTTCAGCAGCCTATAATTGACCGCGTGGTTAAATGGTTTAAGGAAAAATTGGGAAGAAACTAATTTTTGATGGAAAGAATGAATTTAAAACAGACTTGTTAGGATAAAAATAATGAGATAAATGTTCCGGCTGATTTGCAATCAGTCGGAATAGAATTCCAGAATCTTTGATAAGCCTGAACTACAGCTGTTTAAATTAAAAACTGTTTATGGAAAACAAAAAGTAGCGCATTATTTAGTGTGCTGCTTATAAACAAAAGGTATGCTTTTACATGTCAGAATATCAACTGTCATAATGTAAAAGCATACCTTTTTGTTGTGTGGCTTGCCGTGTTTCGTATTGTTGTATTATCATCCACGCCGGATTCGTCGTGTTATGAGTCAGGCACAGCTGATATTAGCTATCGCCAGCTCATAAACAACTTTGTCACTTCGGCATCATGATGGTCGAAGAACAGACTCTTGCCTGTGTCGAGAGTGGCTATCTCTGCCATTTCTTCATCAGACAGTTCAAAGTCGAAGATGTCGAGATTCTGCTCCATACGCTCTATGTGAGTAGATTTCGGTATTATTATCACGCCACGCTGGATAAGCCAGCGTAAAGCTATCTGTGCAACGCTCTTGCCGTGACTGTTGCCTATCTTTGTAAGAGTCTCGTTGCTGAAAAGGTTGTTGCGGCCTTCTGCAAGCGGACCCCATGACATGATTTGTGTGCCAAACTCTTCCATTATCTTCTGTGCTTCAGTCTGCTGATCGAACACGTGTGTCTCAACCTGATTTATGGCAGGCACAATGTCAACGTTGCTGGCCAGGTCGATAAAGTGGTCCGGATAAAAGTTGCTTACGCCTATTGCGCGCAGTTTGCCTTCTTTGTAGGCGTCTTCCAATGCTCTGTAGGCTCCGTAGCGGTCGCAGAATGGCTGATGAAGAAGCATCAAGTCGATATAGTCGGTCTGGAGCTTGCGCAGGCTCTCGTCTATAGATGCTTTTGCCTTTTCGTATCCGTAGTTGGATATCCACACCTTGCTCACAATAAAGAGATCGGCACGGTTTAGTCCACTGTTCTTCACGGCCTGTCCCACGCCTTCTTCATTGTGGTAAGCCTGTGCCGTGTCAATCATTCTGTAGCCAGTTTTCAGAGCGTCGCTAACGCATCGTTCACATTCGTCGGGCGAAACCTGATACACGCCGTAGCCAATCTGCGGCATCTCTATTCCGTTGTTCAGTTTTATTGTTTTCATGTCTTCTGTATTTTTATATTCTTAAATATTTTTGTATGTCGCAAAATTAGCAATAAATAATTATGTATTATGGATAGGGATTACAGATTGATTAACCACTTTTACTGAATTGTTCAGAAATATCCAGTGAATATCCCCGCCGGATACGTTTCCGTCGTTATTTTGGACGACATGAAGCCATTAACTGCTTATGTCC
>OHBW01001222.1_pt1 | contig 10350 bp, 8 predicted proteins | sample 1577411 | NCBI WGS metagenome assembly OHBW01 (sample SAMEA3879534, study PRJEB24766) | human gut metagenome | biome: human-associated habitat; feature: feces | place: USA | collected 1985/1987 | reverse complement strand
CCCTGAATATTAGGAGAGAGTAAGTCCTTGAACTTAGCCTCGCCCAGTGTATACTATCCACCTCCCCGAATATCGGGGTAGAAGTGCTTCTTGAATTGATACTCAGTGCCGTCCTTATCGACATAGGTGGCTTGTGCCACGGCTGAAGTGCCGAGGGCGAGCATAGCAGATGCAATGATAAACTTATAATTTTTCATGTCTGATAAGTTTAAAACTGATTATTAATTGCTTTTTATGGGAGCTGTAATGAGTTTCTTGCTCTGGTTGTCTTCTGGATTGATTGTTACAGCATTTTTGGGAAGTACAGTTACTACTAAAGCTCGAGCTGTGTCATTCTTTCCATCTATGTAGTCAACAATAACAGAATCATTAGGAAGCATCACTCCATTGTTGTAACGAACCTCGTTGAGATTAAATACGATAGAATCTTCTCCGTCCATAACGGTAAGGTTCTTTAGGGTATCATCATCAATGCGAACATTTTTCACGATGCCTCTTATCTTTTTAAGTTCAGGCTTTCCACAACTGCTGATTCCTAGAACCAGCAATAAGGTGAAAACAACCATATAAAAAAATGATTTTCTCATCTTCTTCTTTCCTTATTGTTTAAAAATAAGAGGGAAACGTTCAGATGAACGTCCCCCTCAGTATTATAGTAATGTTCTAGAATCTAACCGATTCTTGTTGTCGCAATAATTACTTAGAAGCAGGACGCTTGATAGTAACCTTGAATGACTGTGGTACCTCATGACCATAAGCATCAACAACAACGAACTCCAAGTTTTCTGTGTGATCAACTGTTGGAGCGTTCTCTGCCTGAATACCTGTCTGAGTAAAAATAAACTGACCGTTAGTGGCATCAACTTCAACCGTGAAGTATGGGTCAGCCTGACCTTCATATGTCAAGTGAGCTGAACCAGCCTTAACCTCCAGATACTTGTTAGTCAAGAGCTGCGCAAATGTACCACCGAAGAAATCATTGTTATATGTATTCTTAACAGCAATGTTCTTGATGTCTGTCTTGATTACATTTGCAGTAGCCTTCCACTGGAGTGCTGGCTGTTCTTTCCAAGAATAGCTGCTTGCAGAATGCCAGCAAGCGAATGTAACTGACAGACTCTTACCGTAGTCTACAGAGCAAGGCTTCTTTTCCCACTGGCCAGTCTTATTATTCTTAACAAGACTAATCTCGCCATAGTTGTACTTAGCTGTAACAGCATGCTTGGTCGTTGAGTTAATGAAGTCTTTAGCTGCAACTTTCGCAACAAAATTGTTGGCCTTGTCTGCCCTAACACTTGTCAACTTGTCATTTGCATCCTTAGCTGCGTCTGCGATTTCGAAACTAACGTTATCGTCGAGATTATAGAATACGTTATTCAAGTCTACAGAACCATATACGCTCTTATTGGTTACTGTGTAGCCATTTTCTGGCGTCATGTAAGCGATGAAGTAACCAGTACCCTTACCTGTTTCCTGTGCTGGACGGAATGTGATGTCAGCAGGGAATGCCTTAGGAAGAACCTTGGTGTACGTAGCTGTTACGGTACCTACCTCATAGAAGTTGTTATCAGTATACTTCCTCAAAGTTGACTTCAATGAAACTGTTGCACCATCAGCGATGAGGGCTGGGTTGTTAACCTTGAAGGCAATCTTTGTAACCTCAGACATGTTTGTTGTCTCATTTCCATCCTTGTTGTAATAAACAGCAGCGAATACAGGCTTCTCTGAAAGAGGACATGCATTGTTGTCAGCTACTAACTCCCAAGGACCATAGCTTACACCATCAACTGGGCTGAAGTCCTTCTTCTCTGTAATCTTGTTTACTGCATCCAAGTTACCTACGATACCTGATGTATAGTTCTCACCTACAACTACGTAGAAGGCCTTACCATCTGGGTCGAGCAACTTACCATCCTTGTTTACTGCATATACACGGAAACCGATGATGTCGTGGTTTGCAGCCTCGGTCTGGATTGTAAGAGTCAAGTTCTCGCTTGCAGGAACAACCTTGTTCAAATTATCAATTTCATAGTTCTTCCAAGCGTTGAGCTCAGAAACACCAGACTCGATAGCATTATCCTTGTCGAGTACTACATAGTAATAATCCGCAGCCGTATTGTCTGAAGTCTTCAAATCAGTGATAGAGAATGGCTTACCAACTTCAACCTGCAAGAGACTATTCCAATATCGGACACCAGTCCAACGGTTGTGGATTTCACTAACATCCTTACCACCAACCTTGAATGTGAAATCGTTGCTAGGCACGAACTTATTGTAAGTAGGCTTAACATCGTAAGTAGACACTACGTAGCGGTCAGCAGCTGCCTCTGCCTTAGAATCAACAGTGTTATTGATAGCTACAGCATAGAGGATAGCTTTTTCATTACCATTCTCATCTTTTACTGTAACTGCCTTCTTGAAGTCTTTCTCTGAAACGCCTTCTGCTACAGAAAGAGGGAGCTTCCAAAGACCAGTCTTGACAGTAGCTGCAGCACGAGTAGTAATCAACTTGTCGAACTTAGAAGGAGTACCTACCTTAACAATGTCCTCAAGGCTTTCACCCTTAGAGTTCAAAAGAATAATCTTAGCACCCTTTGTGAGGTCAGCGTTAACTGGGTTTACGCGAACTACAATAGAAGCATCGTCTTTCACATCGATATCCTTACCCTTAACGTACTCAACAATAGGCTTAGCGTCATTACCATTCTCATCACCAAACTTAGAGTCGTCTGAAATCAAACCATGAAGCATCTCTACTGTGAGAGATGTTATGCCATTTGTTGTATTCCAATTACTTGTAAATCCGTTAACACCAGAATATGTCTCAACGAGCTCAACGCTAGTTACTGCAGAATACAACTCCTCAACAGCGCCCTTGTATGCATTAACCTTAACGGTCAAGCTACCGATAGTCTCTTTGTCACCATCAGCACCGAGGAGTTCTTCTTTGAGTTGAGTGAGCTTCTCATCCAACTTGTCTGCTGTAACTCGGCTTGTTTCCAAGTTACCGATGCGCTCCAGAGCCTTCTCGAAGTCAGCTTGTTTAGCGGCAGCGTTAGCTGTAGTAGCTGCAGCTGCGGCATCCTTAACAGCCTGGTCAGCTTGCTTCTGAGCATCCTTTGCTGCCTTAGCAGCAGCATCTGCAGCCTTTTGTGCTCCGTCAGCTGTTGTCTGTGCATTAGCAGCGTTACTGATTGCAGTTGCTACGTCAGTGGCAGCCTTGTTAGCTGTAACCTCAACTTTCTGGATAGCTTTTTCAACATCTGCTTTTACAGCAGCATCATTAGCCTTAGCTAGAGCAGACTCTGCAGTAGTCTTAGCTGCTGATGCAGTAGAAGCTGCATCCTGCAACTGTGTTTTCAATGCATCGATGTCGCTCTGCAAACCAGCCTTGTCAATCTGGCTCTGCAAGTTGTCGATGTCATCGTCGTAATCTTTACAAGAAGTAAATGTGCTTACCGAGGCAATTGTCAATGCACCCATAAGCAGCGCGCTAAAATACTTTCTTTTCATACGGTAATAATTTATAAAGTTATACGATTTTCCTAGCCTTCCGGCAGGAAGTTATTAATTAATTCTCTATATCGAATTAAGAGTTCCGTTTGATGAAAAGAGTCTGCACTCTTAGAAAAGTTATTTTTTATCGTTCTTATATATCGTGGCTTTTTATCGCCACTCAGTTCTTATCGTCTTTGAAATATCTCCAGCCGGGAGATTTTTCATGCTGCAAATTTAAGTATATTTTTCGAAACTTGCAAGTTTTTGGGCACTTTTTTTCAAAAAAAGGCTATTTTTCTTATGTTTTTTATAAAATAGCCCCCATATTGGGCTTCTAACCTGTCCATTTACCCTGTTTTCCTCCATTTTGCCGATATAAAACCTACACCTTATTATATATAGGGGCCATCTAGATACGAATGTATGAGTATCTACCAGGAATGTTGTTTTCTGCAGATTACCGAAAAAAGTCCTTTTTTCTTTGGTATTATTCCCAAATAGTTGTATCTTTGCACAAAATTATAAATAACACTGGAGATATGAAGCAAGATACTAAAAGATAAGCCCCCCATCCGGCTTGAGAAAGAAGGATGGGGGATTTCTGTATTTTATACTGCTATTCCATTACGCATTATATCATCATATAAGGGTGATGGTTTGCATTCTTCAATCAACACCGGTTCTATAGATGCATCTATATTAAGGGTGGCAAGCCATAATGAAGATGTAGTGTCCAGCCAGTCGCCATTAAGCTTAGGTATAACTACTGCTACATCAATATCACTATCTTTTCTTGCTTCATTTCTACTACAAGAACCATACAGATATACTTTCGCATTAGCAAGCAATGGAAGTATTGCTTCCTTGTAGCATTTTACTATCATTAAAGCATGTTCTCTATCCATTGTTTTAAAACTTTTGTTTTATTTATTAATGTTCTGCAATATTCTGGAGTCAATTTCTTCGCTAGCTCATCTTTGTAGGATGGGTATCTTGCCTCAATATTCATTGGCATTAATTCCGCAAGAAACTTTAGCTGTTCTGATGTCATTTTTGATACTAACCCGCAGCTTTGTGCCAATTTCAAGAGGTTATGGATGTATGGAACCTCGTCTGGTTTTATAGCACTCCAATACGACTTTATTGTTTTTTCTATAACCAAATGGCACATAAAGCCAACATATAGCCATCTTCCACCGTTGTACATAACCTCAGCGGTTTCGATGTCATAGTCTGCAAGTTCTTTCCAATATTTAACTTTATCTATTGCCATACTGTTCTTGTTTTTGTGCAAAAATAAACCAAATAATTAAGATTACCAAATTTTTAGTGTTAAAAAGATTTTTTAGAATAAAAAATCCGTAGCACCGGATATGCCCTTTCCTCCGTTAGGCGTTCTGGCGGATCGCCTAACAGACTAGCGAATCGTATTATACCAAGCCGCCTCATTCTGATAACTCAAGTGCTTCATTCTGATAACTCAAGTGCTTCATTCAGCTCACTGAGCTACTTCGTTCAGCCAACGCAGCCATATTATTCAGCCAACGAAATTGACTCTTCCACCCAACGAAGTCGAATCTTTAACCCAACGAAATCGAATCTTCTGCCCAGCGCAGTCGTATCTTTAACCCAACGCAGTCGTATCTATCGACTCAATGAAGCGTATAAACTTGTTAAATGACGTACATGATTTCATCTACTTACTAAAACTGGCTGGCAGCCCATTACACCTTATCATATATACTGGCATTGATGTGAATATCGGAAAAGTATCAATGACGATGTGATAGACAGATACAACGATATGCTTATCAAAGCTATCAGCATATGAGAGGGAGGTAGAGTTATTCCGCCAACAATGCAGGAGAAATTACGTCACGACGTAACAACAACTACGTCCCGACGCAGTGACAGCTACGTCGGGACGCAGTTTCAGGAGCATCCTGCCCATTATCAAGTAAGGCTCTTTTGAAGTTCGAAAGAGCCTTTTTGGGATTTCAAATAAGCCTTTTTGAATCTAAAGTAAGCCTCACTTCCATTTTTGGTGATAAAAAAGACGAAAAAAGGGGCTATATTGAACGCAAAAACCCTTGTTTGTTCAGTCGATGCACCAAGCGTTCCAATGAATAGAAAAAGCAAATAGAAAACATAAAACACCTGAATATCAGTTAATTATGCCGGTTTTAGCATACCTAGGGTGTGGCAATAGGTGACAATAAGGTGATAATAGAAATAGGGTCTGTTGCCACCATTAAACCATTGTATACCAGTAAGTTAATATGCGTGTGGCAAATGTGGCAATAAAATTGAGAAAAACTTTTTCTCATGCAGATATTTAGGGTTACCTTTCCATTCCATAGCATATCTCCCGGCTGGAGATATGATAAAAACAAAAAGAACTGAGTGGTCATAAAAAACCACACGATATATAAGAACAATAAAATAACTGTTCTAAGAGAACCTTTGAAAGAGAACGAAGAACTTTTCTAAAAGTGCAGACTCTTTTCATCAAACGGGACTCTTGATTCGATATAGAGAATTAATTAATAACTTCCTGCCGAAAGGCTGGGGAAATAGTATAACTTTATAAATATTTATCGATGAAAAGAAAGTATTTTAGCGCGCTGCTTATGGGTGCATTGACAATTGCTTCCGTAAGCACATTTACTTCTTGTAAAGATTACGATGATGACATCAACAATCTGCAAAGACAGATTGACGATTTGTCAAAGACTCTCAGCGAGTTGCAGACAAAGATTAATGATGGTAGCATCTTGAAAAGCGTAGAGTCCGACGGTAATGGTGGTATCATTGTCACTATTACAAAGAACGGCACGGACACTCCTTACAACATCAAACAGGGCGTGCAAGGCGCTGCTGGCAAGGACGGTGACGTTTGGAAGATTGGTGAAAATGGTTATTGGTACAAGAACGACACCAAGACTGAGTACTATGCACTTGGAACCAAGGGTGACAAGGGCGAGGATGGTACTGCTGGCAAAGACGGCAAGTACTACGTTCCTAATCCAAACACTGGCACATTCTGGGTATATGGTGACGGTGACAAGGCTGCTTACGACTCTAAGATTGTCTATACAGCAACTAACGCGGATGTCATCACTGCAGTTTGGGACAACGATAACTTGACTTTGACAAACGTAGCAGGTGCTCCGGGCAAGAAGGTCGTTGTTAGCCTCTCAAGCGCATTGAAGAGTCTCGTATTCGATCCTGACTTCTATTATGCAGGTATCGAAGCATTCGACTTCGCTACTTACAAGTACAACCCTGCAACAGTCAAGGCAGTTGACGCTGATGGCGACTACTCTAAGGATGCTCCTACAGTAGCTGACGATGCGTTCACATACGCTCCAGACTTGGCTGCTACCTATTTCTTGAACCCATCAAATGCCAAGATGTCTAACGATGCTGCTAAGTATAGCTTCATCGCATATAACAAGGATTATGTGTCAAGGGCTGCCGCTGATTACGGTTCTACTTTCAAGGTGGAGAGCGCAGACTTGACAACAAAGGGTAAGGTTACTGTACACGCTAAGTATAATGGTAATGCCATCAAGGATCTTGCAAATAGTAAAAAGGTTACTGTTCTTGCATTGCAATATACTTCTGGCGACTCAGTTGTTACTTCTGACTTCGCAGCTATCAAGGCTAGCACTTACGACAAGTTGGTTTTGAATAACCCAACATTGCAGCATGTTGATGCTATTCCTTCACACCTCTATCAGACAGCAAAGGATGCTATCAATAACGACGCACAGATTCATGTAGCTTGGAATAGCGAGGGTATCGACCTCCGTGAGTATGTCAACACTGACCGCACATACGAGGACGGAACTCCTACTTGTAAGGCTTGGGATAAGAATGCAGCCGAAGGCCTCGTAGAGAAGTCTGGCTTCAAGTACTCTTTCGAGTTGGTTGGTTACAAGTCTGGTGCTAACAAGACATCACAGAGTGCTCACGCTGCAATCGCATCTAATGGTTATACACTCCGCCCACAGATGACAGCTGATGGTAAGCAGCAGGCTTACGGTGCAGCTCAGAATGAGGCTACTATCGGTCGTGAGCCATTGGTACGTGTTATCTTGAAGGATACTGTCAACAACAAGATTGCTGCTGTTGGTTACATCAAGGTTGTCATCGACAAGACTGTAGCTGAGAATAAGGCTGAGGAAGTTGACTTGGTAACAGTTAACAAGCCATACACAATCGCTTGTGGTGATAATAATATCGATCTCCAGAAGGTAACATGGGCACAGGTTGAGGAGCAGCTCTATGCTAAGCTCAACATGTCTAAGGAAGCTTTCGAGGATGCTTACGAGCTTGACGGTGGTACTGCAGATGCTAACCAGTTCGAAAAGGCTACAACCGATGCTGAGGCATTGGCAGCAGACAAGAAGATTGGTACTGTATCTCAGACAACAGCTGACGTAGCGGGTAAGCAGACTGAGGTTATCGCTTGGTCTATCAAGAACCAGGCTGCTTACGCTGCATTCAAGGCTGGTAAGACAACTTTGTCAACATACGTTCGTTATGCTTTGAAGGCTGGTAAGACTGCTGCCAACAAGTACGTTTACGTGAAGTTGACTTGGACTCCATCTGCTATCAACTTGAAGCCATCTACAACATTCGGCAACGAGAACAAGATTAAGAGCTACTGGTATGCAGCAAATAGCGCTGTAGCTGGTACAGGTTATGACGAAGTTCACGGTAACGTTGAGGTTGTAGGTACAAATGGTGCAGACGACGAGTACGTATTCGATTTGAAGAATGCTCTCGTAGGCAACAAGCTTTCAGTTAATCCTCTTACTGCTCCATACGCTGACTTGAACCAGGAGTTGAAGTTGACATTCGGCTTCGTAACAGGTAAGGGTCTCTACGCTAGCGAAGATGGCAAGCTGGTTTACGCCGAGAAGGAGAAAACTAATGTAGTTGCAAGCTTGGATCCTGTTAATGGCATCGTAACATACGCAAAGAACGAGACAGCAAAGAAGTTGTTGAACGCTTACGGTCACAAGGATTTGAAGAATACCGTTACAGCTATCGTTGCAGTGAAGGCTACTATCTGTAGTAACATCGATGTTCCTGTTGCTTATAATGAGTTCAATGTTAAGTTCCTCCGTCCTATCAACGTAGAGGAGGCTACAGCTAGCTTCGAGGATGCAGAAACTGCAGGTTCTACAGCTAAGATTAACTTGACATTCACGGACTGGCGTGATCACAACTTCACTGATACTAAGGTTACTAAGGGTCAGGATTACTTCAAGTACTATGGCGTAAAGGAAATCGCTGTTGACATTGATAATGCAACAACAGACCTTAACGGTAACAGTAGCCAGAAGTTGAAGGATCTTACAGACAAGGTTAAGTTCACATTCTCTGCTCCTGCTACTATCTCTGCAGACAACTATGGTGATTTGAAGTACGAGAACAATGGTTTGACAGTTGGTCAGTTCCACGTTTACTTCCCAGCTACAATCACTTACGATTGGGGTACAATCAAGACAACTATCACTGCTACTGTAGGTAAGACACAGAGCAATGCTAAGCGTCACTAATTCGCAAAGCTTAAGGCTATAACATAATTATAGGCAGGCATGATTAGCATGCCTGCCTATTTTCATTATCACCATGATGAAGAAAGTTAATATTATATTAGGTATTTTATTCTTGGCTATCGCCTCAGTGACACTCAGTGGCTGTGGTGAGAAGAAAAAGAACAGCCCCTTGACAGGTTTTGAGCAGGCTATCACCAACGCTGATTCCGTAGAAGTAACCCATTTGGTCAACCAGTTCTTTGAATACGCCGAGAATGGCAACTATGATGCTGCCGCTGGTATGCTGTTCAAGGACAATGTGGACTCCGTATACAACGAGCCGCAGCCCCTTGACAACAAGGCTATGACAGATTTGAAGAACATGCTTTCTTCCCTGCCCATCCAAAGCCACAAGATAGATTACATCAAGTTCAAGGAAGCATACGCCAACGAGGTAAAGTGTACAGCCATCATCATGCCGGCACACGACAATGTGCCAGAGATCAAGACCGTTTTTTACTTCAAGCCTATTGACTATCTTGGCAAGTGGAAACTTTGTATGATTGATTCTCATAACGGCGACCGACCTGTTGTCGAGCATGCCAAGAAAGACTCAATGCAGAGGGAATATGAGACAGAGATGAGGGAGAAGAACCTCGAGAAGCTCAAGAAGTAAATGAAAAAGCTTTTCTTTCTCTTATGGATGACGGGAATTGGCTGTCTGACGATGGCAAAGAATCCTGTGGGCAAGATTGAGTTCGAGAAGACTTCCTTTCATTTCGGAACCTTCGAGAAGCGTATCGTCAGAACTTGTGTCTTTGTCTTCAAAAACACGGGAAGCGCTCCTGTCGTCATCAATCAGGTCAATACCACTTGCAACTGTACTTCCGTCCGCTTTGCCCAAACCCCCATATTGCCTAATAAAAAAGGTTATATCACCGTCGTATACGATGGCAAGTATTACAACAAGGGGCATTTTAGAAAAAGCATCGACGTTTGGTCGAATGCAGAGAATGGTATGGTGCGATTGTTTATCTCTGGTACAACAAAGTAAGCGTTATTATTGAATCATTTTTTTCAAAAAACATTTAAAAATGATGATATCAAAAATTAAGTATGTCTTGTTTGCTTCAGCCTTGATGGCTGGCACAGCAACAAGTATGGCTCAAGCCACCTATACCGATAAGGACGGCAATGAGTATCAATTCAAGAAGCACTTCTACCTTGATATTCAGGGTGGTGGACAGTATACACTGGGCGAGGCTAAGTTCAAGGACTTACTCTCTCCTAATATTCAGGG
>OHBW01001220.1_pt1 | contig 10364 bp, 6 predicted proteins | sample 1577411 | NCBI WGS metagenome assembly OHBW01 (sample SAMEA3879534, study PRJEB24766) | human gut metagenome | biome: human-associated habitat; feature: feces | place: USA | collected 1985/1987 | reverse complement strand
GTACGCGGAACGGGCATCGCCAAGCGTTCGCCCGAGTATGTCAAGCAGAAAATGCTTGAACATAAAGCTGTAGTTGCGCTCTATCATGGGCGTTTTGCCGGATTCAGCTATATTGAAAGCTGGAGCAACAAGCAGTTTGTGGCTAATTCCGGACTTATCGTTGCCGATGAGTTCCGAGGTATTGGACTGGCTAAGCGCATCAAGCGACGAATTTTCAGCCTTTCGCGTGAAATGTTCCCGTCGGCAAAGATTTTCAGTCTGACTACGGGTGCGGCTGTGATGAAAATGAACAGTGAACTGGGCTACCGTCCGGTGACGTTCAACCAGCTGACCGACGACGATGCTTTCTGGAAAGGCTGCGAAAGTTGTGTGAATTTCGACATTCTGCAACGAAACGGCCGTAGAATGTGCCTTTGTACGGGCATGCTCTATGATCCGGAAGAACATAAAGACAACAATATTGACAAACCTGAAAACAAATAAAAATGGGAGCAAAAAAGAAAGTAGTGGTAGCCTACAGCGGCGGTCTTGACACTTCATACACGGTAATGTATCTTGCCAAAGAAAAAGGCTACGAAGTATATGCCGCCTGTGCCAATACCGGAGGCTTCAGCGACAAGCAACTGAAGACAAACGAGGAAAACGCCTACAAGCTGGGCGCTACAAAATATGTGACACTTGATGTTACACAGGAATATTACGAGAAGAGCCTGCGCTATATGGTGTATGGCAATGTGCTTCGCAACGGTACATATCCTATTTCCGTAAGTTCAGAACGCATTTTCCAGGCACTTGCCATTGCGCGCTATGCCAATGAAATCGGTGCGGATGCGATTGCCCACGGTTCTACCGGTGCCGGCAACGACCAGGTGCGCTTCGACATGACATTCCTTGTCATGGCTCCTAATGTGGAAATCATTACGCTTACCCGCGACAATGCCCTCTCGCGCGACGAGGAAATCGAATACCTGCGCAAGAACGGTTTCGTGGCCGATTTTGCGAAGATGAAATATTCCTACAACGTGGGTATCTGGGGAACGTCGATTTGCGGCGGCGAGATTCTTGACTCTTCGAAAGGACTGCCTGAAAGCGCCTATTTGAAACAGGTGGAAAAGACGGGCCGCGAAGAGCTGCGCATTGAGTTTGAAAAGGGCGAGATTGTGGCAGTCAACGGCGAACGCTTCTCCGACAAGATTGCCGCCATCAAGCGTGTGGAAGAGATTGCCGCTCCTTACGGCATCGGACGTGACATGCACGTGGGCGATACGATTATCGGCATCAAGGGCCGTGTCGGTTTCGAGGCTGCCGCCCCGATGGTGATTATCAACGCGCACAAGTTCCTTGAAAAATATACGCTCAGCAAGTGGCAGCAGTACTGGAAGGACCAGGTGGCCAACTGGTACGGAATGTTCCTTCACGAAAGCCAGTACCTTGAACCAGTGATGCGCGACATCGAAGCCATGCTCGAAACTTCGCAGCGTCATGTCAACGGTACGGTTATCGTCGAGCTGCGTCCGCTTTCCTTCTTCATGGTCGGCGTAGAGTCGGCCGACGATTTGGTGAAGACCAAGTTCGGCGAATATGGAGAAATGCAGAAAGGCTGGACAGCCGAAGATGCCAAACGTTTTGAAGAACGTGCTCAGGTAATGGTGAATTTCTTTGATAGCATCCAGGTTTTGCCGGGACTCAATGCCAACGGTTCTTTGACTTTAGGTGAGAATATAGCCGATCATGGTGGTTTGCAGGTTTCTTTCCAGGCGTTCAAGAATGCGACAAAAGATGCTCCCCTGCCGGTAAAAGACGGATTTACTCCGGAACAGCGCTTCTTCTTGTCATACGCCGGAGTGTGGGCTGGCAATATCCGCGACGAGCAGATTCGTTTGCAAACCAAGTCTGATCCACATTCATTGGGCAGATGGCGTGTGAACGGAGCACTCCCTCAAATAGGTGCATGGTATGATGCTTTTGGCATTAAAGAGGGGGATCCTATGTATTTGGCTCCTGAAAAACGTGTCTCTATTTGGTAAGCTTTGTATGTAAAAGATAATAAGAAAGCATGGTAATTGCTGAGAATTCGGCATTTACCATGCTTTCTTTTTGGATTTTACATGATAAACACCTATTTTTGTGCCCGATGAAACGGAGACGATACATAGCATGGGTATTGATGTTGGTCAGCATTATCATGTTGACAGCATCTGTTCTGCCTCATCATCATCACCGGGAAATTCTTTGTTTGCAGCATGATATGACTTTGTGCGGCTGTCAATGTTCCGTGCAGCATCAGCAGCATAATAATAGTTCTGATGAGAATCATACATGTAATGCCGGATGTGTGACCAAGTTTAAAAGTGTAACTCCGGATCGGGCCCAAGACAGTGTTTCTCCTGATTATTCGTTTTGTTTGCTGTTATATACGGTGACGGATGTATTGGCGCTTTCATTGCGGTTGACAGAACACAACACATTACCTTATAATTACTATTTAGAAAAACTGCATTCTACGTGTCTTCCCCACGTAAAGGGGTTGCGTGCTCCTCCTTGCGATGTTCTTGCTTAACAGATAGAAACGACCTTTTTATCCGCAACTTTGTTGCATCTTTATTATCCTAATTTTGTAATCAGATTAAAAAAGTAAGAACAAATAATATCATCATGAAGAAACTTATTTTTATGGGAGTCTTAGGCTTGTTCCTCTTAGGCTCTTGCAACAGTAAATCGGGTCATGATCACGAAGGACACGATCATGGAACGGAGGAAGCACATAATCACGACCACGAAGGGCATGACCATAATCACGAAGGGCATGACCATGAAAAAGAAAACCACGACCATGAGAATGAAGGTCACGAAGGGCATAATCATGAAGCGGAAGCTTCTGCAGCCGGACATTCCGATGAGATAATTCTGGCTCCAGAAAAAGCAAAAGCAGCCGGGGTAGAATCGGAAATAATCCGGCCTGAATCATTCCGTCAGGTGATAACGACCAGCGGTCAGGTGCAGGCAGCACAAGGCGATGAAAGCGTAGTAGTCGCCAATGTAGCCGGTGTGGTTTCTTTCCGCCATCCGGTAACGGACGGTATGAGTGTGAGCAAGGGGGCTCCCATTCTGAATATCTCTGCTGAGAATATGCCGGACGGAGACCCTGTAAAACGTACCCGTATCGCATATGAAACCGCCAAAAAAGAATATGAACGTGCCGCCAAGTTGGTAAAAAGTCAGATAATATCGCAGAAAGATTTCAATGCCATTAAGGAGAGTTATGAAAATGCATTATTGGCATACGAGGCTATTTCAAAGAACCAGACCAAAACAGGTGTGTCCGTTACAGCTCCTTTAGGTGGCTATATCAAGAATTGTCTGGTGCAGGAAGGTGACTATGTGTCGGTAGGCCAGCCTTTGGTGAGTATCACTCAGAACCGTCGTCTGTTCCTTCGTGCAGATGTTTCCGAGAAATATTATGGTTATCTGCATAGCATCCAGTCGGCAAACTTCAAGACTCCATACGATAATAAGGTATATGAGCTGGGTGAGTTGAAAGGGCGTCTGCTTTCTTATGGTAAAGCATCCGGTGGTACTTCTTTTTATGTGCCTGTAACTTTCGAATTTGATAATCGGGGAGATGTGATTCCCGGTTCGTATGTGGAGGTGTATCTGCTCTCGTCGGAAATGCCCGATGTGCTGGCCTTGCCTGTTACGGCACTGACCGAAGAACAAGGTTTGTACTTTGTTTATCTGCAACTGGATGAGGAAGGATATAAGAAACAGGAGGTAACTTTGGGAGCGAGCAACGGAAAGGAAGTGCAGATTCTGACCGGTTTGAAAGCCGGTGACCGTGTGGTAACAAAGGGAGCTTATCAGGTGAAATTAGCGTCGGCCAGCAATGCGATTCCGGCTCATAGTCATGAACATTAATCAGCCGTCCTATGCTAAATAAGATTATACATTTTTCCCTTCAGAACCGTATATTGGTTCTGGTGGCGTCGGTTTTGCTGCTTATCGGCGGTACTTACACGGCTTTTCATACGGAAGTCGATGTGTTCCCCGATTTGAATGCGCCGACTGTAGTGATTATGACCGAAGCGAATGGTATGGCAGCCGAAGAGGTGGAACAATTGGTAACCTTTCCTGTAGAAACTGCCGTGAACGGTGCGACCCATGTGCGCCGGGTGCGTTCATCTTCCACCAATGGCTTTTCCGTTGTGTGGGTGGAATTTGAATGGGATACCGATATCTATCTGGCCCGTCAGATTGTCAGTGAGAAATTGTCCTTGGTCAGCGAGGAGCTGCCCGAGAATGTAGGTAAACCTACCATGGGACCTCAGTCTTCTATTTTAGGTGAGTTGCTGATTATCGGTCTGACTTCGGATACTACTTCCATGCTCGATCTCCGTACACTGGCAGACTGGACTATCCGTCCGCGCCTGCTCTCTACGGGAGGTGTGGCACAGGTTGCCGTGCTGGGAGGTGATATCAAGGAATATCAGGTGTTGCTTGACCCTGCCCGCATGAAACATTACAATGTTACGTTGGCAGAGGTGATGAACGTTACCCGTAACATGAATCAGAATGCCAATGGCGGAGTGATTTATGAATATGGAAACGAATATATTGTTCGCGGGGTGCTTTCCAGTCATGATGTGGCTCAGTTGTCACGTTCCGTCATCAAGACGGTGGAAGGGGTGCCCGTTACATTGGAGGATATTGCCGATGTGAAGATTGGTTCGCAGGAACCCAAACTGGGTACTGCTTCGGAGAGAGGAAAACCTGCCGTACTGCTGACCGTTACCAAACAACCCAAGACCGGGACTATTGAACTGACAGAGCAGTTGGAAGCCGCATTGAAGGATTTGCAGAAGAATCTTCCGGCTGATGTACACGTTTCTACAGATATTTTCCGTCAGAGCCGTTTTATTGAAAGCTCTATCGGTAATGTGAAGGATTCGTTGTATGAAGGTGCTGTTTTTGTGGTGATTGTTCTCTTCCTGTTCCTTGCCAATGTACGTACCACGGTTATTTCATTGGTAACCCTTCCGTTGTCATTGATTGTTTCTATATTGACTCTTCACTATATGGGACTCACCATCAATACCATGAGTTTGGGTGGTATGGCCATTGCCATTGGTTCGTTGGTGGATGATGCCATTGTGGATGTGGAAAATGTATGGAAGCACTTGCGTGAGAATCGCTTGTTGCCCGAAGGGGAACGTAAGAGCGTGATTGAAGTCGTGTTCAATGCTTCGAAGGAAGTGCGTATGCCTATCTTGAACTCTACCTTGATTATTGTAGTCAGCTTTGTTCCTTTGTTTTTCCTGACAGGAATGGAAGGGCGTATGCTGGTTCCGTTGGGCATTGCCTTTATTGTGGCGTTGTTTGCTTCTACGGTAGTGGCTTTGACACTGACTCCGGTACTGTGCAGCTATCTGTTAGGTAATAATAAAAGCAAAGGATTGCCCAAAGAGGCATTTGTGGCCGTATGGATGAAAAAGCATTACCGCAATGCCTTGTTATGGTCCTTGAATCATAAATCCGCAGTATTGGGTTTTACGGGTGGACTGTTTGCGGTGGCATTGGTTATGTTTTTTACATTAGGACGCAGTTTCCTGCCATCTTTCAATGAAGGTTCGTTCACCATTAATATCAGTTCATTGCCGGGAATTTCTTTGGCAGAATCGGATAAAATGGGACACCGTGCAGAAGAGTTGCTGATGTCTATTCCCGAAATACAGACTGTAGCCCGTAAAACGGGACGTGCCGAACTGGATGAGCATGCATTAGGGGTTAACGTGAGTGAAATTGAGGCCCCGTTTGAATTGAAAGACCGTTCCCGCCAGGAACTGGTAGCCGATGTGCGTGCCAAGTTATCTACCATTACCGGTGCGAATATCGAAATAGGCCAACCTATCAGCCACCGTATCGATGCCATGCTTTCGGGTACCAAGGCCAACATTGCCATCAAACTGTTTGGTAATGATTTGAACAAGATGTTTGCCATCGGTAATCAGATAAAGGATGCCATCAGCAGTGTGGAGGGTATTGCCGACTTGAATGTGGAACAACAAATCGAACGTCCGCAGCTCAAGATTGTTCCCAAACGCGAGATGCTTGCCAAATTCGGTATTTCTTTACCGGAGTTTGCCGAGTTTGTATCAGTGAACATGGCGGGTGAAGTCGTTTCACAGGTATATGAAGAAGGCAAAGCGTTTAATCTTATTGTCCGTACCAAGGATGAGGTGCGTGATGAGATGGAGAAGGTGCGCAACCTGATGATTGATACCGGTGACGGTCAGAAAATCCCTGTCAACTATGTAGCCGATGTGGTTTCTGCCATGGGACCGAATACCATCAACCGTGAGAACGTGAAGCGTAAGATTGTGATTTCGGCCAATACCAGCGGTCGTGATTTGCGCAGCGTGGTGAATGATATACAGGAACGGATTGATGCGCAAATCAAGCTTCCCGAAGGATATCATGTGGAATATGGCGGTCAGTTTGAAAGCGAGCAGGCGGCCAGCCGTACGCTGATGCTCACTTCGTTTATGAGTATCGTGGTTATCTTCCTGTTGCTTTATACCCAGTTTAAGAATGCAGCCCAAAGTGGAGTCATTTTGTTGAATTTGCCTTTGGCGTTGATTGGTGGGGTATTTGCATTGATGATAACAACGGGTGAGATAAGCATTCCGGCTATTATCGGCTTTATCTCGTTGTTTGGCATTGCTACCCGTAATGGTATGTTGTTGATAAGTCATTACAATATGTTGCGCGAAGAAGGTATGGATTTGAAAGAAAGCATTCTTCACGGTTCGTTAGACCGTTTGAACCCTATCCTGATGACTGCGTTGTCTTCCGCGCTGGCTTTGATACCTTTGGCATTCCGTGGCGATTTGCCGGGTAATGAAATACAAAGCCCGATGGCGAAAGTTATTCTTGGAGGTCTTTTGACATCGACTTTCCTGAACGCTTTCATTATTCCGATTGTTTATGAACTGATGAACCGAAAGAAGAAATAATAGAAATAATATGAAACGAATCTTAGTTATAATAGCCCTCTGCTCTCCCTTGCTGATGCAGGCTCAGAGTATTGAGCACATTTTGAAAAGCATAGAGCAGAACAATAAAGAGCTCAAGGCACAGAAACATGCCGCCGATGCGACCAAGATGGAAAACCGGACAAACAACAACTTACCTGATCCTACGGTGAGCTACAGCTCTTTTTACAGTAATGGTGCCGAAGGTGGTCACGGTACGGAATTCGTTGCTTCGCAAGGTTTTGATTTTCCTACTCAGTATATTGCCCGCAACCGGCAGGCTACTTTGCAGAACGAAGCGGTGGACAAGCAACAACAGGCTGCCCGCCGGGATATTCTGCTGAATGCGAAGAATCTCTGTCTGGACCTTATTCTGTTGAATCAGGAAAAGATATTGATGGATATCCGTATGAAAAATGCGGATGAATTACAGGCACTTTATGAAAAACGTCTGACGACCGGTGATGCGAATATACTGGAAGTCAACAAAATCAAGATGGAGCGTATGAACGTGCAGACGGAAGTTGCCCAAAACAGCGCAGCTCACCGCACTGCCTTGCAGTCTCTGCTTGCCATGAACGGTAACATGCCTTTGGAGTTTGCTGAAACCACGTATCCTGCCATACAGGAAATCAATGATTACAATGTTATGAGGGATGAAGTGATGGCGTCAGACCTTGACTTGCAGGCCGCCGCCGCCACTGCCCGTGCCGCCGAGAAGCAGGTTTCGGTAGACCGCCAAGGATGGTTGCCGAAGCTGGAAGCCGGCTTTCGCCGTAACACGGATGATGCGGTTTCGATGAATGGTTTTGTGGTAGGGGGCTCCTTGCCTTTGTTTCAGAATCGTAAAAAGGTAAAGATAGCCAAGGCACAGGCTATCAGCGCTCAGCTTATGCAAGAAAGTGCTAAAGACCGGGTCGAGGCTTCCCTGATGTCTCTTTTCAATGAGATGCAGCAGTTGAAGGATGCCATGAATGCGTATGATGTCCCTTTGATGTACCGTTCGCTGGATTTATTGAAGCAGGCATTGACCGAAGGACAAATTTCATTGATTGAATATTTTGTGGAAACGGAAAGTATTTATAAGAATCTTCAGGCGTATATGCAGATTGAGAATCAATACCAGAAGGTGATGGCGAATATTTACAAGAATAACCTATAAAATGTTAGGACTCGGTAAAATCTGTCATTTGATTATTATAAGGATGAAGAAATAATCCAAATAATATTAATGATTTGTCTGTTTGGAATACAATAGGATAGGGGTTATGTTATATAGGCATGACCCCTAAAACTATAAATATGGATAACTTGAAATTACTGGCAATAGTAACCGGAGAAGGCAAATTTGTGAATAAGAATTTAAGAACCGGATTATGGCTGAGCGAACTCACCCATATTTATCACGGCGCCAAAAAGCAAGGAATAGAAATTACCGTTGCCAGTCCCAAAGGAGGCGATACTCCTATCGATCCGGAGAGTTTGAATCCCTTACTCATGGATGAGATAACTAAAACCTGTTGGGAAGATTCCATATTTAAGAATGTATTGCAGCATACTAAAAGTTTGGATGAAGTCTCCGAATTTCAGTTTGATTGCGTTTATTTGGCGGGAGGACATGGTTCCATGTATGATTTTCCGGATAATATTGTCCTGCAAGCCATCTTAAAAAAGCAATATGAAAATGAAAAGAAGGTGGCAGCCATTTGTCACGGTGTTTGTGGATTGTTGAATGTGACGTTGGCTTCCGGCGAATATCTGGTTAAAGATAAGAAGCTTACAGGATTCAGCCGGGCTGAAGAAATTCTGGCAAGAAAGGAAAGGGTCGTGCCTTTCGATTTGGAAACCGAACTGAAAGACAGAGGTGCCCGCTACGAGAAAGCATTGATTCCGATGACTTCAAAAGTCGTTATTGACGGTAATCTGTTCACCGGAGAGAATCCGTTCAGTTCCAAGAAAATGGCAGAAGTCATCCTGCAATGTTTCAGTAAGAAATAAAGTTATTAATTTGAATAGGAAATGAATTTAGAAGAGGTATTGAACTTCCGCCGGTCTGTGCGGAGGTATGATAAAAATAAACCGATAGACCCGGAAAAGGTGAAACATTGTCTTGAACTGGCTACGCTGGCTCCCAATAGTTCCAATATGCAATTGTGGGAATTTTATCAAATAACGAATCCCGGACTGATGGCGAAAGTTTCAGAAGCTTGTTTAGGGCAGTCGGCTGCTTCTACGGCTTCGGAAATTGTTGTTTTTGTTACTCGTCAGGATTTGTATAAAAAGCGTGCTAAATTTGTGCTTGACTTTGAAGAAGGAAATATCAGGCGCAATAGTCCGAAAGAGCGTCAGGAAAAACGTATTAGGGACAGGAAGCTGTATTATGGTAAACTGATGCCTTTCATTTATGCAAGGTTTTTCGGGCTTCTAGGGCTTTTCAGGGTGATATTGGCGAGAACCATCAGCCTGTTCCGCCCTATGATGCTGGAAGTTTCGGAATGCGATATGCGTGTGACGGTAAATAAATCCTGTGCCCTTGCTGCCCAAACCTTTATGATTGCCATGGCAAACGAAGGCTATGACACTTGTCCGCTGGAAGGTTTTGACAGCAGGCGGATGAAGAAACTATTGAAGCTGCCCCATGGGGCAGGCATCAATATGGTTATACCTTGCGGCATACGGGATGGGAACAAAGGCATTTGGGGAGAACGGGGCAGGGTTCCTTTCGATGAAATCTATCATAGGATATAAGAGAACAGGGTATTCCTGGCGGGTGATGAAGGTGTATTCCCTTAGATATTCCATCAGCATGCCGAATCGCTCTTCCTGAGTGTGCTTGGAAGAAGACGTCTTGAAACCGTATGTGGGGTCTGCGTGTTCCAGTTCCTTTTCACCCTTTCTGTATACTTCTTTGACAAAATGGCGTGTCGGATTGAATTTGACACTGTCGAAGTGCTTTGGCCGGAAATTATAAGAATGCCGGTTACATCCTTTTTTTGATTCTCGATAAAATCCGGAAACGGTTGTTGTTCGGACGGCATAAAAAATGTGCCTGAAGAATTGGGCTGCCTTTTATGACAGAGTGACTTCCGGCACATTTTTTCTTGTTTATTCCTGTTTATTTCTTTTTCTTCTTAGCTTCTTTCGCCCATTCTTTAGCTCCCTGCTCTTTCAGTTTCGCGGTGAAAGCCTTTGCTTTTTCCATGTTTGCGTTTTCGTCTTCGGGTGAAGCGTATGCATGTTTGTAACCTTTGGTCACGTTCCATTCACCTCGTGTGAAGTCCGGGAAGGCTACTGCCGCACAGCCGTTATCCATAGAGATAGCTCCCAGTTCAGCCA
>OHBW01001208.1_pt1 | contig 10463 bp, 8 predicted proteins | sample 1577411 | NCBI WGS metagenome assembly OHBW01 (sample SAMEA3879534, study PRJEB24766) | human gut metagenome | biome: human-associated habitat; feature: feces | place: USA | collected 1985/1987 | reverse complement strand
TATTTTTAGACGCCAAATTGAAAATAATTGTGAATTATGAATTATGAATTATGAATTATTTCGTACCTTTGCGGAACGCTCTGGCGTTATCCACGGTAAGGGGGATGCGTCGTAGAGTGGAACTAAATAAACTTTTATCAAAATGGCTTATTTAACAGCTGAGAAAAAGCAAGAGCTTTTCGGTCAGTACGGCAAGTCTAACAAGGACACGGGGTCTCCCGAGAGCCAAATCGCCCTGTTTTCGTACCGTATCAGCCACCTTACTGAGCACCTCAAGAACAACAAGCACGACTTCGGCACGCAGCGCGCTCTGCTGCGTCTGGTAGGTAAGCGCCGCCAGCTGCTGGAGTACCTCAAGGAGGTGGACATCGAGCGCTATCGCGCCATCGTGAAGACGCTCAACCTCCGCAAGTAGTCGCGAGGAACCAAATGAGGGCAATTCCCCGATGCGGGATTGCCTTCATTTTGTTAAGACAATTCGAAACATCTATTGGATATTTTTATGGAAGAAAAGAAGCTGTACAACGCAGTCCGCAAAATCATCACGCTGGCCGACGGTCGCCAGATTGAGATTGAAACGGGCAAACTGGCCAAACAGGCCGACGGCTCCGTCGTGGTGAAGCAGGGAGACACGATGCTCCTGGCCACGGTCGTTGCCGCCAAGGACGCAAAACCCGACACCGACTTCATGCCGCTTCAGGTGGAGTACAAGGAGAAATACGCCGCCGCGGGTCGCTACCCCGGAGGTTTCATGAAGCGCGAAGGCAAGGCCAACGACAGCGAGATTCTCGTTGCCCGTCTGATTGACCGTGCCCTCCGCCCGCTCTTCCCCTCGGATTACCACGCCGAGGTCTACGTGACGGTGAACCTCATCTCGGCGGACAAGGATATTCAGCCCGACGCACTGGCCGGTCTGGCCGCTTCGGCCGCACTCGCCGTGTCGGACATCCCCTTCGGCGGCCCCATCTCGGAGGTACGCGTGGCCCGCATCGGCGGCCAGTACGTCATCAACCCCACCTTCTCGCAGATGCCCGAAGCCGACCTCGACATCATGGTCGGCGGTACCATCGACAACATCCTGATGGTCGAGGGCGAGATGAAGGAGGTTTCCGAGGAGGTGATGCTCGGCGCCATCAAGTTCGCGCACGAGGAAATCAAGAAGCACTGCGCCGTACAGATTGAGCTTTCGAAGGAGCTGGGCAAGGATGTCAAGCGCACCTACTGCCACGAGGTCAACGACGAGGAGCTGCGCCAGACCATCATCAGCGAGCTCTACGACAAGGCCTACGCCATCGCCACCAGCGGCACGATGAAGCACGAGCGCGAGGATGCGTTCAACGCCCTGGAGGCCGAGTTCGCCGCACGCTATACGGAGGAGGAGCTCGCCGAGAAGGCCCCGCTCATCCACAAGTATTTCCACGACGACGTCCAGAAGAAGGCCATGCGCAACATGATTCTCGACGAGGGCAAGCGCCTCGACGGCCGTCGTACGGATGAAATCCGCCCCATCTGGTGCGAAGTGGGCTATCTGCCCGCCGCCCACGGTTCGGCCATCTTCACCCGCGGCGAGACGCAGTCGCTCTCGACCGTCACGCTGGGTACGAAGCTCGACGAGAAGGTCAAGGACGAGGTGCTCGTCCAGGGCACCGAGCAGTTCGTGCTCCACTACAACTTCCCGCCCTTCTCGACGGGCGAGGCGAAGGCCGCCCGCGGTCTGAGCCGCCGCGAAATCGGCCACGGCCACCTCGCATGGCGCGCCCTCAAGCCGATGGTTCCCGTCGGCGAGGAGAACCCCTATGCCGTACGCGTCGTGTCAGACATCCTCGAGTCGAACGGTTCGTCGTCGATGGCTACGGTCTGCGCCGGTACGCTGGCGCTGATGGATGCCGGTGTGAAGCTCAAGAAGCCGGTATCGGGTATCGCCATGGGTCTGATTTCCGACTCGGCAACGGGCCGCTGGGCCGTGCTGTCGGACATCCTGGGCGATGAGGACCACCTGGGCGACATGGACTTCAAGGTAACGGGTACGCGCGACGGTATCACCGCCACGCAGATGGACATCAAGGTCGACGGCCTCTCGTACGAGGTGCTGGCCAAGGCTCTGGAGCAGGCCCGCGTAGGTCGTCTCTACATCCTCGACAAGCTGACGGAGTGCATCGCCGAGCCGCGCGCCGACTACCGTCCGTTCGTACCGCGCATCGTCCAGATTACCATCCCGCAGGATATGATTGGCGCCGTCATCGGCCCGGGCGGAAAGGTTATCCAGGATATCCAGAAGACCACCAGCACGACCATCACCATCACCGAGGTCGACAACAAGGGTATCGTCGACATCTTCGGCCAGGACAAGGCCGCGCTGGACGGCGCTCTGGCCCGCATCAAGACCATCGTGGCCATTCCGGAGGTGGGCGAGACCTACCACGGCAAGATTCGTTCGATTGTCGCCTTCGGCGCCTTCGTCGAAATCATGCCGGGCAAGGATGCGCTGCTCCACATCTCGGAAATCGACTACAAGCGCTTCGAGACGATGGACGAGACGGGTCTGAAGGAGGGCGACGAAATCGACGTGAAGCTCATCGGCATCGACCCCAAGACGGGCAAGCTGAAACTTTCGCGCAAGGCGCTGCTGCCCAAGCCCGAAGGCTGGGTTGAGCGCGAACGCCGTCCCCGCGAGGAGCGCGGCGAGCGCCGCGGCCACCGCGAACGCCGTCAGGAGGACAAGCGCGACTGACGGGGCCGAGACAAAGAGGGATTTCCGGAGGCTCCGCAGAGGGGTGTCCGACGCGGAAAAACATTCGCCGAAAAATTTGGCGAAATATTGCACAATTAACCGGAGTTTCCTATATTTGCGTTGTTACCGGCCGGAGAAAGACCGATTTGGGTACCCTCCGGCCGGAAACGACCGGCAAGCAAGAACGAAAAAACATTAAACATTAATCTTTAGTTCGCTATGAAAAATCTGTTTAAATTGAGCGTTGTGCTCGTCGCCGCCTCGCTGGCGTTCTCGAGCTGTAACTGCTTCAAGAAGATGGCCAAGCATCAGGACGAGGTCAACGTGACCTGCACGCCCGAGATTCTGGCCCTCAACAACGGCGTCGTTGCCGCCGACGTCAATGTGACGTTCCCCGTCGAGTACTTCAACGCCAAGGCCGTGCTGAAGGTAACGCCCGTGCTCGTATTCGAGGGCGGCGAGGTTGCCGGCACCACCAAATACTTCCAGGGTTCGAAGGTTGACGACAACTACACGGTCGTTGACAAGAAGAACGGCGGCGACTACACGCTGCACGTGGAGTTCCCCTACGACGCACGTATGGCTCAGAGCATGCTCCAGCTGCGTGCCGAAATCAAGTGCCCGAAGGGCAAGTGCAAGGAGTTCACGCTGGTGAACCTGAACAACGGCGCGCTGCCCACCAAGGAGCAGGCTGCCGTGCTGGCCGGTGACGACGAGGCTGCCAAGGCCGCTCTGGCTCAGGAGTTCGGTCTGACGGTTGCCTACGGCGTGAACACGCTGCAGCAGGACATCAAGTATTCGGACCTGATGGCTCCGATGGCCAACAACTACAAGAAGGTGACCACCGTTGTCGACAAGACCGACCTGCTCTACGCCATCAACTCGTCGCGCGTGACGAAGAAGAACGAGAAGAACGCCAACCTCGAGGCTTTCAAGGCCAACGTGGACGAGCAGCTGGGCAACGACCGCATCTCGCAGAGCATCGCCGTGAAGGGTTATGCTTCGCCTGACGGTCCGGTGAAGTTCAACGACAAGCTCTCGCAGGCCCGCAGCGAGTCGGGTAAGAAGGTTGTGGCCAAGCTGCTGAAGGACTCGGGTCTGGATGTGGACGCCGCCGCTTACGGTGAGGACTGGGACGGCTTCAAGGAGCTGGTCGAGAAGTCGAACATCAAGGACAAGGACCTCATTCTCCAGGTGCTGAAGATGTACAACTCGCCCGCCGAGCGCGAGGCTCAGATTAAGAACCTCTCGTCGGTATTCAACGAGCTGAAGACCGAAGTGCTGCCCGAGCTCCGTCGCTCGCAGATTATCAACACGTCGGACATCCAGGGCAAGACCGATGCCGAAATCATGGCCTTCGTCAACAACAAGCAGTACGACCAGCTCACCAACGAGGAGCTGCTCTACGTTGCCGAGTCGCTGACCGACGATGTAAACGTACAGATTGCCGTTCTGGAGTACACCGCCAAGACCTACAACGACGCCCGCGCCTACAACAACCTGGGTATCGCTCAGGAGAAGGCCGGTGAGAAGGAGGCTGCTCTGAAGTCGTTCAGCAAGGCTGCTCAGCTGGGTAACACCACTCCCGAGCTGAACAAGAACCTGATGCTGGCCAACCTGTCGAACGGCAACACGGCCGAGGCCAAGAAGTACGCTCAGGCTGCCGACGCCGAGTCGAAGGCCGCCATGGCTGCCGCTCAGGGCGACTACAAGAACGCTGTCAAGGGTCTCGAGGGCTACAACGCCGCCATCGCTCAGGTGATGAACAACGACCTGGCCGGTGCCAAGAAGTCGATTGCCAAGGACAACTCGGCCGAGGCTGACTATCTGCGTGCCGTGATTGCTGCCAAGGAGGGTGACCTGACCACCGCCGAGGCTCAGCTCAAGAGCGCCATCTCGAAGAATCCGAAGCTCGCCGACAAGGCTGCCAAGGATGTCAACCTGAAGGCTCTGGCGAAGTAATTCGCAACAGATAACCCAAAGAAGAGTCCGGAGGCCGATGGCTTCCGGACTTTTTTTCGACCGGAGTATGTTTCGACCGGAGGCAGACACGCGGAGCCGTCGCCCGACACGGAGACAACAACACCCGACACGGAGACAACAACGCCCGACGCGGTGAAAACAACGCCGGCCGGCGACAACAACGCCCGACGCGGCGACAACAATGCCCGGCGCGGTGAAAACAATGCCCGACACAGTGACGACATCGCCCGACGCGGCGACAACAACGCCCGACACGGAGACAACAACGCCCGGCCGGAACGGGCCGAATGGCCGCACGGGGCCGAATCGGGGCAAAAAAAGCCCGTTCCGCGCAAAAAAAGAGAAGAGATGGCCTCCGATGAAAATATTCCGCCCACGAAGTGCAGAGCGTGTCGATTTATTTTCCTATTTTTGTAAAGGGAGATTCCGGGCAAAACTCCGGAGTGACGCATCTCCGCCGCAATTTTGCCTGACGTTGAATAAAAATCAGCTTTTGAACCTATGGAATACGCCAATCATTTGAACGAATACGCCCCGGCGAAGAGCGAGGCTCAGGTCGCCGAAGAGGTAGCCCGCATCAAGGCACTCACCCCGCGCAATGCCACGACCGAGGTCTACAAGTTCTGCTACTCGGCCATCGACCTCACCACCCTGTCGTGCAACGACTCGGTGACCTCCGTAACGGAGTTTGCCCGCAAGACGGTGGAGTTCAGCAAGCAGTTCCCCGACATTCCCAACGTCGCCTCCATCTGCATCTACCCCTCGTTCGTCGAGACGGTCGGTGTGGCGGTCGACGGCACGCCGATGCGCATCACCAGCGTTGCGGGCGGATTCCCCGCCTCGCAGACCTATCTGGAGGTCAAGGCGCTCGAGGTGGCGATGGCCATCGAGAACGGCGCCGACGAGATTGACATCGTGCTCAACGTGGGGCGCATGCTCACGGGCGAATACGACGAAGCGGCCAACGAGGTGGAGGTCATCCGCAAGGAGATGGACAGCGACATCGTGCTGAAGGTCATCATCGAGTCGGGAGCGCTCAAGACCCCCGAGCTGATTCGCCGGGCATCGCTGCTCTCGATGTTCGCCGGTGCCGACTTCGTCAAGACCTCGACGGGTAAAATCGACGTGGCGGCCACGCCCGAGGCGGCGGTCGTGATGTGCGAAGCCATCCGCGACTACTACGCCCGCACGGGCCGCAAGGTCGGTTTCAAGGCTGCCGGAGGCGTCCGCACGCCCGAGGATGCCGTGCTCTACTACACGATTGTCGAGGAGATTCTCGGCAAGGAGTGGCTGACGACCGACCTCTTCCGCATCGGAGCCTCGTCGGCGGCCAACAACCTGCTCTCGGCCATCGAGGGCCGTCCGGTGAAGTTCTTCTGAGCTGGCTGAAGCAGACGGCGCTCGCGGCCGGAATACGACCGGAATACGCCGAATTGCGGCCGAGATACACCGAATTGCAACCGGAACATCGGAATCCCGGAATGAGCCCGGACGAGCCGGAATACGGCCGAATACGCCGAATTGCAACCGGAATCACCGGAGTCCCGGAATAAGCCGGAATGCACCGGAGTTCCGGAATATACATCGGAATACGCCGGGAATTGCACCGGAATGAAAACGAGAGCGGCATCTTCCCTGCGGGGGAAGATGCCGCTCTCGCATGCTTTGCCCGAAACCCGGCCCGCAGGACTCGACGTGGTCTACCGGAGGCGCTGAAATCCGCAGGTTCTGAAAACCGCAGGTCTTGAGGTCCTGCAGGTTTTGAAGCCCGACTGGTTCGGGAGCCGGAGTCCCAGGCCTGTACCCGACCGACACCGGACCGGCACCCTGCCGGCCACAGGTCAATCCTCCGCCCGAGGGGAGCCGTCGGCCTGCTGCGCGGGGGCCACCGCGCCGGGCTGCCGCACCGAATCGCCGAGCAGACCGATGGCGGCCATGATGACGTTGTCGACCGGGTAGATGTTGGCATAGAAGCCGTCGTCCTCGAGCGCCGTATTGCGGCCGATATAGGCCCTCAGCTGCGCCTCGATGAGCCGTCGCGAACGGGCGATGTCGCTGCGGCGCGGAGCAACCCCCTTGCGGGCCGCATAGCGCACGAAATCCTCGACCAGCGTGCGGTCCGAGTCGAGCAGCGCACCGAGCTCTTCGACGCTCCGCACGGCGTTGAGCGCATCGCGGTAGCGGTCGGCATACTCAATCGTATAGCGGTAGAGGATATTGCGGCCCGCCACCTCGATGTAGTAGGGCGTCACCTCGGTCGTGTCGGCCGGGATGAAGATGTCGGGCATGATGCCGCCACCGCCATAGACCACCTTGCCGCCCGGGGTGATGCGCTTGAGCGAGTCGGCGAAGTGGATGCTGTCGGCCGTGAAGAACTCGTTGTTCTCGTAACGGCGCCACAGGTCGGCCTCGTAATCCTCCTCGTCGCCGATGGTGTAGGGCTTCTGGATGGAGCGGCCGGTCGGCGTGTAGTAGCGCGCCGTGGTAAGGCGCAGCGCCGAGCCGTCGCTGTAGGGAATCTGCCGCTGAACCAGCCCCTTGCCGAAGGAGCGGCGCCCGAGGATGGTACCGCGGTCGTTGTCCTGGAGCGCTCCGGCCAGAATCTCGCTCGACGAGGCACTCCCCTCGTCGATGAGCACGGCAACCTCCATATCCTGGGCCCGGCCCGTGCCGTCGGCATATTCGCGCAGCTGCTCGTGGTGGCGGTCCTCCGTATAGACAATCAGCTGCCCCTCGTGGAGGAACTCGTTGGCCACCAGAATCGCCTGGTCGAGGTATCCGCCCGAATTGCCGCGCAGGTCGAAAATCAGCTTGCGGACACCCTGGCCACGCAGCGTATCGAGCGCCCGCACCAGCTCCTCGTGGGTCGTCCGGGCGAACTGACCCAGACGGACGTAGCCGATGCCGTCGGCGATGCGGAAGGCCGACTCGACGCTCCGGATGGGAATCACGTCACGCACGACCTCGACATCGACCAGCCCCGAAATACCCTGCCGGCCCAGCCCCAGCCGCACCTTCGTGCCGCGCGGCCCGCGCAGCATGCGGACCACCTCGTACTGCGGGATGCCGCGTCCGGCGACGAGCGAGTCGCCGATTTCGATGATGCGGTCCCCGGCCCTCACGCCGGCCTTGTCGCTCGGGCCGTAAGGTATGACGTTGAGCACGATGACCGTATCGGTGGCCATGTTGAAGACCACGCCGATGCCGTCGAATTCACCCTCGAGCGGCTCGTTGAGCGCCTGCATCTCCGATGCGGGGATGTAGACCGAATGGGGGTCCAGTTCGCGCACGAGCAGCGGGATGACATGCTCCGCGAGCGAATCCATCGAGATGGAGTCGACATACTGGTTCTCGATGAGCGAGAGCGTATAGGTGAGCTTGTTGTTGGGGAAGGCCATGTGGCTCAGCACCCCCTTCAGACGGGCCTCGACGCTGTTGCGGCCCATGAACTGCCCCATGAGCAGTCCGAGCACCACCCCCGCGGCCAGCAGCAGCGGGAAAATCACGGTGCGTTTCGAATTTCTGTACATAGTCCTTTGCAGCGAGGCTTCGCCCGAACGGCCGTGCCGCGGGCGCGCCCCGACTCTTGTTTGGCGGAATTACTTGTTCTTGAACGTATAGCTCAGGCCGACGCTCAGCAGCGTCTGCGTCTGCACGTCGACGTTCTGCGCGCGGTTGTAGTAGAGCTGGAAAGACAACGTGGTGGCGATGAATTTTGTTGCCTTGATTTCAATCGTATTTTCCCAGCGCACGGTCGGATGGACCGGAAGCACGGGCTTGTATTTCGGGTCCTTGTAGCCGGGATAGGTCTCGTCGTTGTTCCAGCGGTCGTAGGCCACCTTCCACTCCGAGTAGTCGCTGATTTTGTTCTTCGCGCCGATGTCGGAAATCCAGCCGTAGAACGAGAAGAGCGTCGTGCGGTAGCGCAGGAAGCCGTTGCGGCCGAACGTGCGGTCGAAGTCGAGCTGGATGGAGGAGCCGCCCTCGTACTTCGACGTCTTGTCGATGTAGGCCAGACCGTAGGCCTCCCATCCCTGCTTGTTGTCGTCGGTCACCTGATTGCGGCGGATGGCGGCATTCTCGACGAAGACGGCGCTCATGGCCAGCGGCGAGAGGTTGACCGAGATGGGGAACTTGGGCTGAGGGCTCTTGTAGGTAATACCGAACGAGATGTCGAGGTAGCCCGGCGACATGAAGGTGCTCTTCAGGTCGCTCGAGGTCTGCTGCGTACGCGACCGGTAGCCGTTGGCAAACTGGCTGCGGAACTTGAAAATCGAACCGTAGGACCAGTTTTTCGCCATCTTGAACGAGGGGGCCACCGAGATGGCGAACTCATCCTGGTTCTTGAACCATACGCCGTTGCTGGTTGTCCCCTCGTCGGTGGTCGTCTCGACCTTCATCCGGTTGTAGCCGAACATGGCGTCGACGGTCGTCGAGATGGAGAAGTGGTTCTTGGTGAAGGTGTGGCGCAGGTAGAGCGTCGCCATCAGCGCAATGGAGTTGTCACCGCCCGAGACGGCAATCCACGGGTCGTTGTACGACGAGAGGGTACCCTGCAGGCTCGAACCGATTTCGAGGTAGTTGCGCTCCTTGCGGATGGCGGCCCGCTCGGCACGGTATTTCGCCCGGTTGAAGTAATCGACATCGACGGCCGTCGACTTGAGCTTGTCGCGGAACGAGACCGTCTCCTCCTCGGCATTCACCTCGTCGATTGATATCTGGGCCGCGCACGGCCGGGCCGCGCAGAGGGCCAGAAGCAGCAGCAACGGAGCAATGTATTTCATAATGAATGAGTTAAGTACAACTTTAGGTTACAAATTTAGGAATTTATTTGCAAATACATTAACTTTGTTCCAATAATCACCCGAAAAGACGACCATGAAATACTTCGGAGCTCACGTCAGCGCATCGGGCGGGCTGGAGAACGCCCCCCGCAATGCGCACCGCATCGGCGCCACGGCCTTTGCCCTCTTCACGAAGAACCAGCGCCAGTGGATGGCCAAGCCCCTGACCGCCGGCGAGATTGCCGCGTTCCGCGATGCCTGTGCCGAACTGGGCTACACCCCGGCGCAGATTCTGCCCCACGACTCCTACCTCATCAACCTGGGCCATCCCGAGCGCGAGGGGCTCGAGAAGTCGCGCGAGGCTTTCTTCGACGAGATGCGCCGCTGCGAGCAGCTGGGGCTCGACCGCCTCAACTTCCACCCCGGAAGCCACCTGCGCAAGGTGACCGAGGAGCAGAGCCTCGACCTGATTGCCGAGTCCATCAACATGGCGCTCGACCGCACGCAGGGGGTGACGGCCGTCATCGAGAACACGGCCGGACAGGGCTCCAACCTGGGCTACCGTTTCGAACACCTGGCCTACATCATCGACCGCGTCGAGGACAAGTCGCGCGTGGGAGTCTGCATCGACACCTGCCATGCCTTCGCCGCGGGATACGACCTCCGCACGCCGGAGGCATGCGAGCAGACCTTCGCCGAGCTGGAGCGCGTGGTGGGATTCCGCTATCTGAAGGGGATGCACCTGAACGACGCGATGAAGCCGCTGGAGAGCCGCGTCGACCGCCACTCGTCGTTGGGCGAGGGGACGCTGGGCATCGCCTGCTTCCGCTACATCGCCGAGGATGCCCGTTTCGACGGCATCCCGCTCATCCTCGAGACGCCCAACGAAGAGCGCTGGGCGGCGGAAATCGCCCTGCTCAAGGAGTTCGCCGCCGGCCGGTAACGGCCGCGGGAAAAGGCCGCAC
>OHBW01001207.1_pt1 | contig 10470 bp, 8 predicted proteins | sample 1577411 | NCBI WGS metagenome assembly OHBW01 (sample SAMEA3879534, study PRJEB24766) | human gut metagenome | biome: human-associated habitat; feature: feces | place: USA | collected 1985/1987 | reverse complement strand
GATTCGTGGGTATCCATTGCGCGAGACCGGCCCCGCAGCTCACGGCGGAGGACAAGTTCGTGAGATATATTTTACTACAATTCTTCCGCGATGGCAACTGTTTTTTGCCGCCTATTTCGCTTTTGCTTTTATTATACCCTCTGTTGACAAGGGCAGACACGAAAAAAGACGGCGCTTCAGCGCCGCCTTTTTTTCGGTAAAAGGAGAGAGAAATACAATGGGTGGGTATCCTTTCGGATGAGCGTATCATACACGCATCCGGGGCGGAAGTCAACAGGCTTGATAAAGAATTAACAAATCATTCACAAAGCGCGCCCGCCGTTCACAGATTGTTTACAGAGCCGCCCCTCTTCCCTATTGACAACAAAAAATATTGGTGCTACCATTTAGCACGCTAATAGTTTGTATGCTAAAAATTTAAAAGCAAAGAAGGAGGACCGCCATGAAATTCTGCTTTGACGAGCACCCGGCGCACTTCGGCGCACTGTTCGGCTACTGCGATCACCAGGTGCATAAGCTGATGGGGCGGATGCTGAAGCGCTACGACGTATCGCCCATGCAGTGCCGGACGCTGATGTTCCTGCACGACGCGGAGGACAGCGTGAACCAGAAAACACTGGAGCGCCATCTGATGATCAAGCCCAGCACGGTGAATGGCATCGTGGACCGGCTGGAGGAGAAGGGGCTGGTATACCGCACCGTCAGCGCCACGGACGGACGGTGCCGCATTCTGGCACTGACAGAGGAGGGCCAGCGGTTCCATGACGATTTCCAGACCGTGCTGCACCAGGTGAACGAACGGCTGGAGCGCGGCTTCACGCAGGAGGAAAAGGCGCAGTTCACCGCATTTCTGCTGCGGGCGGGACGGAACCTGACCGACGAGGAGGAGGAAGCATGATAAAAAAATTGGCGCCCTATACCAAGGGCTACCGCCTGCTGATGCTGTTTGCCATCGCCTGCTCCGCCGGAGAGGCGGTGCTGGAGCTGACGCTGCCCCAGGTGATGAGCGACATCGTGGATATCGGCATCGCCAACGGAGACAGAGGCTATATCCTGATGGCGGGGCTGAAAATGGTCATTATGGCGCTGCTGGCGCTGGGCTGCGGCGTGGGCGCGGCGGCTTTGGCCGCCAAGGCGTCCATGGGCTTCGGCGCGGCGCTGCGGAAGGCGGAGTACGAGCAGGTACAGCGTTTCTCCTTCGCCAACATCGAGCGCTTCTCCACCGCCAGTCTGGTGACGCGGCTGACCAACGACGTGGCCTCGGTACAGATGACCACATTCATGGGAATGCGTATGCTGGTCCGCGCCCCCACCATGCTGGTGACGGCACTGGTGATGGCCCTGATCATCAGCACAAGGCTGAGCCAGGTGTTCCTGGTGGTCATTCCCCTGCTGGTCATCGCGGTGGTCATCGTCATCAAGCGGGTAGGGCCGTTCTTCACCTCTTTGCAGGGGGCCACGGACCAGCTGAACCTGGTGGTGCAGGAGGACCTGAACGCCATCCGCGTGGTGAAATCCTTTGTGCGTGAGGCGCAGGAAAAGGAGAAGTTCACCCAGCGCAGTGAGAAGCTGCGAAGCATGGCCGAGCGCGCCTTCGGCTTTGTGGTGCTGTTCATGCCGGTGATGATGGTTCTCATGGGCGGCACCATCACGGCGGTCATGTGGATCGGCGGCCACTACGTGTGGGAGGGCACGCTGCTCTCCGGCGATCTGATCGCGTTCTTTACCTATTTGAGTGAGATACTGATGTCGCTGATGATGGTATCCGTGGTACTGATGATGCTGACCCGGGCCATCGCCTGCGGCAAGCGTATCGCCGAGGTGCTGGAGGAGAAACCCCGCATCACCGACGAGCAGGCCGACCCGGCGCTGAAGGTGGAGGACGGCTCCATCCGCTTCGACCATGTGTATTTCAAGTACCACGACACGGCGGAGGCCTGGAATCTGGAGGACGTGAGCTTTACCGTACCCAGCGGGGCCACGGTGGGCATTTTAGGCGGCACCGGCAGCGCCAAGACCACGCTGGTGAGCATGATCCCCCGGCTGTACGACGTGAACGGCGGCGCGGTGTATGTGGGCGGCCACAATGTGAAGAACTACACCATGGAGGCGCTGCGGGATGGCTGCGCCATGGTATTGCAGAAGAACACGCTGTTCTCCGGCACCATCCGGGAGAACCTGCGCTGGGGCGACGAGAACGCCAGCGATCAGGAGATCGAGGCGGCCTGCCGTCTGGCCTGCGCCGACGAGTTTATTGAGAAAATACCGGACGGATACGACACCTATATCGAACAGGGCGGCACCAACGTCTCCGGCGGGCAGAAGCAGCGGCTGTGCATCGCCCGAGCGGTGCTGCGGAAGCCGAAGATACTGATCCTGGACGACTCCACCAGCGCGGTGGACACCGCCACGGACGCGAAGATCCGAGGCGCGCTGAAAACGGCGCTGCCCGGCACCACAAAGCTCATCATCGCCCAGCGGATCACATCCGTTATGGACGCCGACCTGATACTGGTGATGGACGATGGGCACATCTCCGCCATAGGCACCCATGAGGAGCTGATGGCGCAGAGCGACATTTATCGGGAGGTCTATCGCTCCCAGCAGGAAGGGGTGAGCATCGATGGCTGAACAAAAACGCGGCGGACCGCGCGGCCACGGGCCCCAGGGGCACGGCTTCCAGCGGCCCAAGGACTTCCGGGGCACGGTGAGCAAGCTGCTGCGCTATATCGGGCGCTATAAGGGCGCGCTGGCGGTGGTGTTCATCTGCCTTGTCATCAGCTCCGTGGGCTCGGTGATGAGCAGCTATCTGCTCAAGCCTATTATCAACGACTATATTCTGGTAGGCGACTTCGCCGGCCTGCTGAAAATGCTGGCGCTGCTGCTGGGACTGTTCCTGCTGTCGGGCCTGTGCTCCTACGCCTACGCCCGCATCATGGTGCATATCTCCCAGCGGACGGTGGCTCAGATGCGGCAGGATCTGTTCGACAAATTGCAGGACCTGCCCCTGCGGTACTTCGACACCCACCAGTCCGGCGACCTGATGAGCCGCTTTACCAACGACATGGACACCGTGTCGGAGATGATCAACTCCAGCTTCGCCAGCGTGGTGTCCTGCGCCTTGACGTTTATCGGCATTGTTGTTATGATGCTGTATATGAACTGGGTGCTGACGCTGATCACCTTTGCCTTTCTGGTGCTGATGCTGCTGGTGGTCAAGGGCGTTGGCGGCAGAAGCCGCGTGAGCTTTCAGGCACAGCAGCAGGCGCTGGGCGCCATGAACGGCTATATCGAGGAGATGGTGGAGGGCCAGAAGGTCATCAAGGTGTTCAACCACGAGAGCAAGGCCATCGCGCAGTTCTCCGGGCTGAACGACAGCTATCGGGACGCCGCCACGGCGGCCCAGACCTACTCCGGCGCCATGATGCCGGCCATGGCCAACCTGTCACGCATCGACTACGCCGTCACCTGCTGCGTGGGCGGGCTGCTGGCCATCGGCGGAATGTTCGATGTGGGCTCCCTGGGCGCGTATCTGCTGTATGTGAAGCAGGTGAGCCAGCCCATCTCCCAAATCAGCCAGCAGGTGAACGTGCTGCTGGCGGCGGTGGCCGGCGCGGAGCGCATCTTCGCCGTGATGGAGGCCGAGCCGGAGGTGGACGAGGGCAAGACCGTCATCGTCCGGGTGGAAAAGCATGGCGATACGCTGACCGAGACAGACCGCCGCACCGGCTGCTGGGCGTGGAAAAAGCCTGACGGCACGCTGGTGGAGCTGAAGGGCGACGTGCGCTTCGACCACGTGACCTTCTCCTACGACGGAGAAAAGACGGTACTGAACGACGTATCGCTGTTCGCCAAGCCGGGGCAAAAGATCGCCTTTGTGGGCTCCACCGGCGCGGGCAAGACCACCATCACCAACCTCATCAACCGGTTTTACGACGTACAGGAGGGTACCATCACCTATGACGGCATTGACGTGAGGGACATCCAGAAGGACTCCCTGCGCCGTTCGCTGGGCATGGTATTGCAGGACACCCACCTGTTCACCGGCACCATCGCGGACAACATCCGCTACGGACGGCTGGACGCCACGGACGAGGAGGTACGGGCCGCGGCGAAGCTGGCCAACGCCGACAGCTTTATCCGGCACCTGCCCCAGGGGTATGACACGGTGATCACCGGGGACGGCGGCAGCCTGAGCCAGGGCGAGCGCCAGCTGCTGGCCATCGCCCGGGCGGCGGTGTCCGACCCGCCGGTACTGATCCTGGACGAGGCCACCAGCTCTATCGACACGCGGACGGAAAACCTGATCGAACAGGGCATGGACTCGCTGATGGAGGGCCGGACGGTATTCGTTATCGCACACCGGCTGTCCACCGTGCGGAACAGCCAGGCCATTCTGGTGCTGGAGCACGGACGCATCATTGAGCGCGGCGACCATCAGGAGCTGCTGGCGCAGCAGGGCAAGTATTATCAGCTCTACACCGGCAAGGCGGAGCTGAGCTGAGGTATAAACGAGGAAGAAACCGGAAAAGATCAAAGGAGGATGCACCATGACGGAAAAACAGCTTTGTGATATGGCGGTGGCCATGCTGGAGCGTTCCTATGTACCCTATTCCCACTTCCCGGTGGGCGCGGCGCTGCTGTGCAAGGACGGCACAGTATTCACCGGCTGCAACGTGGAGAACGCCGCCTACGGCGCCACGATATGCGCCGAACGGACGGCCATGGTCAAGGCGGTCAGCGAGGGGCACAGGGACTTCGACACCATCGTGATCGCCGGGCGCAGCGAGGATCACTGCGTGCCCTGCGGCACCTGCCGGCAGGTGATGATGGAGTTCGCACCTGACCTGACGGTGATCTGCCTGAACGGAAAGGGCGAGAGCAAGCGCTTCGCGCTGAAGGAGCTGCTGCCCTACGGCTTTGACCAGAGCTGGCTGTAAAAGCGGCAGAATTTTCATGGAACCAAATCGCACCGCGCTCCGTCTCAATGGACAGAAACCTATTTCAGGAGGAAACTACACGATGAAAAAAATCATTTCCCTTGTGCTCGCCGCCGTGCTGACCCTGAGTCTCGCCGCCTGCGGCACGAAGAACGACAGCAAGGGCGATCAGCCCGCCGCGCCTGCCAGCGCCCTTGACCTGCTGGAGAAGGTGTGGAGCACCTACACCGATGATGAGAAGTTCCCCGCCGCCGGCGGCGACTACTCCGAGGCGAACAGCAAGGAGGACGCCCCCGGCGTCTATGACCTGACCGACCGCGCCGCTGTGGACAGCGCCCTCGGCCTGCCGGAGACGGCCAAGGTGGATCAGGCCGCGTCGCTGGTCCATATGATGAACCAGAACACCTTTACCGCCGCGGCGTACCACTGCACCGATGATGCCGATGCGCTGGCCACCGCCCTGCGGGACAACATCCAGCAGCGGCAGTGGATGTGCGGCTTCCCCGATAAGGTTGCCGTGGCCGTGGTGGGCGAGTATGTGGTGTCCGTGTTCGGCGCCGAGGATCTTGTGAACACCTTTATGTCCCACCTGAACGGCATCTTCGGCGTGCAGCCCGTCTACGACGAGGCCATCCTGTGAAGCGCTGGATAGAGCGAGGCGTATTTCTGCTGGCGGCAGCGGCTATGGTCATAGCTGCTGCCGCTATTCCCACCCGGCGGGCGCAGGAGGATACGCTGCCGGAGGTATATGTGTACCGTGGCTATGCCGCCGCCACCGACGCACCGTGGAGCGAGAAATCACTGGACTTCGCCGTAAAACGGTTTTCTCACCTGTTGGAGGCATATTTTCCCGGGTCGGAACACGTATATATGAGCGTGATCCCAGATAAGGCCGCTTTTATGGAGACGCCGGAGGGCTACACGCCCGCCGGGGCCCAGGAGACGGCGGACTATCTGGCGCAGCGGCTGCCGGTGGAGATCATCGACATCGCGCCGCTGCTGGCGCTGGAGGACTATTACCGTACCGATCCCCACTGGCGGCAGGAGCGTCTTTCCGCCGTGGCGCAGGCCATACTGGAGGCCATGGGTGCATCTGTGCCGGACACGACGGAGGAGACGCTGTGCGCTCTGACCGGGGAATTTCACGGCAGCTACTGGGGCAAGACGACGGAGCCGCTGACGGCGGACGTCCTGTCCTATATCACCTCTCCCCTGCTGGATGGCTGCACGGTGTACGACTATGAAACGGACAGCACCGGCGGCGTATACGACTTTACCGCGGCGGAGAAATCGCCCTATGATCTGTTTCTGGGCGGACCGAAGGCGCTGCTGCGGATCGAAAACCCGGCGGAGGACAACGACCGGACGCTGATCGTGTTCCGGGATTCCTTCGGCAGCAGCCTGATCCCCCTGCTGGCGGGCGGCTACCGCACCGTCTATGTGGTCGATATCCGGTATATGGCCACAGACGCGCTGGCACGGGTGACGGAATTCCCGGAGGGGGCGGATGTACTGCTGCTGTACAGCGTTGCCGTGCTGCAAAACAGCATTACGCTTAAGTAAGCAAAAGGCCGGGCGCTTTCAGCGCCCGGCCTTTTGCGGCAGAAAGAACGCCGGAGCAATACTCCGGCGTTCTGCATTTACTTAGAAGAAGAACTCCTTGATCTGGCCGTACAGGATGAGGACCATGCACAGCGGGGTGATGAACTTGACGCAGACCTTGAAGAAGCCGTAGCTGCCCATGGCATGACCGGACTGCTCCGCCTCTTCCTTGACGAACTCGGGGCCGATCTCCCAGCCGATCATCAGGCACATCAGCAGGGCGCCCAGCGGCATCATAACGCCCTCGGACAGTGCATCCCAGAAGTCCAGCCAGTCAGCCGCCCAGTTCTTGGGTTCCGCTATATTCAGTATATTGGCCGGTGCGATACCGCTGGAACCCAGGCAGTCGGCGCAGACCAGGATGCAGCCCAGGCACACACAGGCGGCGGCGATGAGGGTGTAGGGCTTACGCTTGTCGCCCTTGCCCTCGATACGGGCCTTATCCACAAAGTGGGCCACGATGACCTCCAGCAGGGAGATGGAGGAGGAGATGGCGGCAAACACCACCAGCAGATAGAACAGGATGCCGAAGATGGGGCCCAGTGTGCCCATGGAGTGGAACACGTTCTGCATGGTGATAAACAGCAGCTTGGGGCCGCCGATGTTGCCGGCGGGATCCAGGGCGAAGCGGGCAGGCATAACGCACAGACCGGCCATCAGGGCCACCATGGTATCCATGATGATGATCAGCAGGGCGTTCTTCTGCAGGTTCTCCTTCTTATGCAGGTAGGAGCCGTAGGTGATCATGGCGCCCATGCCCAGGGACAGGGAGAAGAACATCTGGCCACCAGCGGTGGAAACAACGTTAAAGATGCTGGGAGCGCCGGACTTGTAGGCGACGATGGCCTGTGCCACGCCATTGACCATGATGGAGGAAACCTCCGCGCCATCAACAACCGCCTTGGCGGGCACATAATAGCCGACATTGGCCGCCCAGCCGGGGGAGAACATGTACTTCAGACCGTCCAGAGCACTGCCGTTAACAACGCCCTCCACGAGAGAACCGTCCGCCTGCAGGATCTGCACGGCCACGTCGGTACCCTCCAGGGTGCAGGCGCGGATGATGCAGATCAGCAGGGCCACGAACAGGGCGGGCATACCCACGGAGCAGACCTTCTCGATGCCGCCGCCGATGCCGCCCATAACGATGAGCATGGTCAGCGCCACGAAAATAAGGCCGTAGATAACACCCTCAGCGGGACTGCCCAGGAAGTTGCCGAAAATTTCGCCGCCGGACAGGCCATTGGAGCCGAAGCCGGCACCGAACAGATCGCCGATGTTCAGAACGGTGTACTTGATGCAGTAGCCGCCCAGTGCGCAGTAGAAGAACAGGATGAAGAAGGCGGACAGGATGCCCAGCCAGCCCATCCACTTGAACTTCTTGGACAGAGCCTTGTACGCGCCCACGGCGCCGTGGCCGGTCTTGCGGCCGATGGCCAGCTCGCCCACCATAACGATGAAGCCGCACAGGACCGCCAGGATCAGATAGATGATGAGGAACGTGAAGCCGCCGGAGGCACCCATCTTATTGGGGAAGCCCCAGATGTTGCCCAGGCCGACTGCAGAGCCGACCGCGGCCATCAGGAATCCGAAATTGGATCCAAAGCCTTTTCTTTCTTCCATTGTTTTCTCTCCTTAACAGATTTTTGCCCCTACGTCGACACAGGAGCTGATAAATTTTACCGCACCCGTCTATTGACAGGAAACGGCACGGGGCACCGCCATGCCCCGCAGGTATTTCCTCACGGGATAAAATCCCTTCAAGGCTACCTGAAAAAAGTATACAGGAAACTCTTTCCGCCCGCAATTAGCAGTTTTTATAAAAATTGAGCGCCATATTGTACATTTTTAACATTCTATGAACGGATTTTTCCACATATTTTATATGGTTTTTGCTTCTTTTTTACATTGAACCATTCAGTTTTTGGCGGGGTTCCGGGATTTTTGCAACGGACGGCGAATGATTTTCTTTTGGGGAAACCGATTGTAGGTTTATTAACAGGCGGGGGAAGGGGACAAAAAAGACCGCCGGACGGCGGTCTTTTCGATCTGTCAGGAGAGAGGTTGACCGGATGGCGGTCTCGGGAACAACTGAAAACACATCCGCAGAAAAACGCTGCGGACTATGGAAAAGTATGCAGAAAAGCGTCGAATGGTTCGATCAGCAATTTTAACGTCTTTTTCTGTTTTAACATTATCTTAACGTTTGTAACGTGGTTTTCGCGGTGTTTTTCAACCGCTCTGCGTTTAAATATATGCAAAGTACAGGTGTTTTTCCATGTTTTTCGGCGCAAATTTCTTCACTTTCATATTAGGAAACTTTTTCATCGTCGTGTTAAGAGTGCGTTAATTATACGCAGGGAGACGGTGTCCGGACGCAAAAGGCGGGCACTTCCCTTTTTGCGAATTGTGTGGTATACTATGATTTTATGAGACAAGACACGCAAAGGAGGCGGGACACGTGAGACGAGCAGGCGCAGCGGTGCTGGCGGCGGTATTGGCGCTGACGCTGGCGGGCTGCGGGCGGCAGGACCGTCCGCAAAGCGGGAAACCGAACGTGGTGTGCACGCTGTTCCCCTACTACGACTTTGTGCGGCAGATCGGCGGGGACGCGGTGGACGTGCAGCTGCTGGTGCCCGCCGGGCGGGAGACACACAGCTTTGAGCCCACGCCGCTGGACGTGATCGCCGTCAGCGAGGCGGAGGTGTTCATCTACAACGGCGGGGAAAGCGAGCTGTGGGTGGAGGACATTCTGGACGCGGCAGGCGAGGCTATCCCCTACCGGCTGGCTATGATGGACTGCGTGGAGACATACCGGGAGGAGTACGCCGAGGGGATGCAGGGCGGTCACGACCACGACCACGATGACCACGACCATGATCACGACGACCATGACGGGCATCTGCACGATGGCCACGAAGAGGAAATAGAGTACGACGAGCACATCTGGACATCGCCGGTGAACGCCATGGCCCTGTGCCGGGCCATCTGCGATACGCTGTGTGAGGCCGATCCGGACAATGCCGACGGCTATCGGGCTCGGCTGGCGGACTATCTGGACGAATTGCAGGCACTGGACAATACGTTCCGGGACATCGTGGACGGCGCGGCGCGGCGTCTGGTGGTGTTCGGCGACCGGTTCCCGCTGCTGTATTTCTGCAGGGAATATGATCTGGATTACCGGGCGGCGTTCCACGGCTGCGCGGGAGACACGGAGCCGTCCCTCGCCACGCTGAAATATCTGATCGACGTGGTGGAGGAGCAGGAGATACCGGTGGTATACACCATCGAGCTGAGCAGCCGGAAGGTTGCGCAGGCCATCGCCGAGACCACCGGGGCGCAGGTGCGGACATTCCACTCCTGCCAGACGGTGAGCCGGACGGAATTCGACGGCGGAGCCACCTATATCAGTCTGATGACCGCCAACGCGGCGGCACTGAAGGAGGGACTGTCCTGATGGAACAGGAGAAGCGCATATTGCTGGACTGCCGGGATGCGGCGCTGGGCTATGAGGGCAAGCCGGTGTGGGAGCACCTGAACTTTCAGGTACGCAGCGGCGACTATGTGTGCATCGTGGGCGAGAACGGCAGCGGCAAGTCCACACTGGTCAAGAGCCTGCTGGGGCTGCTGCACCCCATGGCGGGCGAGATCGTACGTTCGCCCTCCCTGCGCTCCGGCGCCATCGGCTATCTGCCCCAGCAGACAAAGGCGCAGAAGGACTTTCCCGCCACGGTGACGGAGGTGGTACGCAGCGGCTTTCTCAGCGGGAAGGGAATGCGGTTTTTCTACACGCCGAAGGAGAAGTCCACCGCGCTGATGCACATGGGCAAGCTGGGCGTGCTGGAGCTGAAGGACCGGTGCTACCGGGAGCTGTCCGGCGGGCAGCAGCAGCGGGTGCTGCTGGCGCGTGCCCTGTGCGCCGCCGGTG
>OHBW01001205.1_pt1 | contig 10477 bp, 9 predicted proteins | sample 1577411 | NCBI WGS metagenome assembly OHBW01 (sample SAMEA3879534, study PRJEB24766) | human gut metagenome | biome: human-associated habitat; feature: feces | place: USA | collected 1985/1987 | reverse complement strand
TCCATGCATTGTTTTAGTAACATAAAAGCTCGCTTGGGATTTCGCTTACGCGTCCAGCCATACAAGTTATCCTTAGCCAGTCGCATCATTGCAAATGGATCATCCATGTTTACAGCCTTGTCCAGCAGTTCGTGTGCGCGCAGATAACTTCGCTCTACACTAGTGGCAAATTCATAAGCCATTGAAAGTTCTAAGTAGCCATAGCTTTTTCCTTGTGCGGCGCACAAATTCGCATAGCGGTAAGCTTCACCCTCATTGCGCTCAATGTGTGTATAGTAGCGACACATCATATACTGTGCAAAAGCATTCCCGGAATCAGCCTTTTCTTTAACATACTTGAAACGGAATGCATTGAGTCGTTGCATACGTGAATAAGTGGTTAGGATAGTGCGTACTAGAAATTGTGCCTCTTTGTAATCGTCTAGCGCCGGACGTATTAGCTCAGCAAAGGCTGTGTCATGTTCGTAGTTCAACAATAATTTTCGAGCTGTTTCTATGGCAACCTCGTATTGGGGGATGGCAGCAGTGACTTCTTTACGAGATATTGAATTTGAGACCTTGGATTGTGGACGTTGAATCTCTATTCCTATATTGGTTGCTACTGCTTCTACCAGTGGCATGAGCATTTTTTTGTAATCAGGATAGGCCACCAGCCAGTGCTTGCGCGAGAGGTAATAATCAAAGTCGTCGTTCATAGGTGTAGAGTCGACCATGAAAGGGATGATGATTTTGCCGTGGCTAAAGGCTTTGTCTACCTCGTTGGCCACTTGTGAGGAGCTGTTAGAGTCTTCGGAATAAATCAGTACCATGAGACTACAATCGCGGATAGCTTGTACAATGTTACCAGCCCAGGTTTTGCCAGGGATAATGTTGCGTGGTGCAATCCAGCATGGAATACCACATTCTTCCAAAATATGGCAGGTGGCATCGGCAATGCCTTTGTTGGCCGATGAATAACTGATGAATACGTATTTGTTTTCCATACTGATAGATTTAGAATTATGAATTATACAAACATACGAAAAAAAATTATAAAATCCCGCTGACTGAGTTAATATCTTTTTATTTCAGTAGCTGTTTCTGAGATGGGGAGAGGAACGAAATTATATTTACGTTCTATTGTTTTTTGATGGAAGTAAGAATTTATTTACGGATTATTTTTGTTTTTTCCTTCATATCCCCCTATATGGCATATCTTCAGGTGCATATTTGCCATACATTATGAAAATCATTAAAAGAAAAAATGTATGGAAGAGAATTTAGATAAGCTATTCGATTACAGACCGCTGATTCCGGGAAGTGGACGTTTTGCATCCATAGTGGGCATTGGCGGGGGAGCAGGTCGTGTGGTAGACCAGATGCGGAAATGCTGTCTGCCAGATGTGCAACTGTATGCGTTTGGCATGAACCGGAAGGAAATGGATGAGTTGTCCTTGTGCGGCAAATACCTGATTGGACAGGAAGGGCTGGGCAGCGGTAAGGACCGTTTTCTTGCGGAGTATGAGTGCAGTAAGTCTTTCCCTGCAATAGAGAGATGTATTAAGGGGCAGACTTGTGGCGGTGTTTGTGGTATGTCTTGGTGGAGGAACAGGAGAGGGGTGTATCAGGTCTTTCCTGCAGAAGGCCAGAGAGGTAGGAAACAAGGCAATCATTCTGGTGGCAACGATTCCCCATTCGTCGGAGGGAGCGGAAAAGCGGAAGAATGCTTTGAGCTTGCTGAAGGTGTTGGAACCGATGGCAGACGCTCTTTATACGGTGGATTATGATGACTCCCGGTGTGCTACGCTTACGGAAGTGTTTCAGGAAGCGGACCGGAAGATAATTGAGTTTACGGATTCGCTTTTGGGGATGGTGCTCCGTCGTTGCATGATTACCTTCGACTTTAATGATTTCAGGACTTTCCTGCAGTTTCCGACTCCTTCTAAGCACATCGACTTTTTTATGCTTACCGGTAGTCTGGATTTCCTGAGGAAGGAAGTGAAGGACTGGTGGAAGAAGCTGCCGGCGAAGTATTCGTCTGCAGATGAGGTGGCGATGGCTGTGTTCTCAATAGAAAATGCGGACTGGTCGGACGACAAGGAAACGACGGAGGCGATGGACGTGGTGCACGAACGTTTTTTACAGCTGCCGCCCGACGCGGAGGTTAAATGGGGGATATACCCGGATGAGACGCTCCCACCGCACCAGTTCAGGTTGCGGGTTTTCACCAAATGCAAGAGATAATGTGGTTTAATGTATAGTTGCAGAAAAGGAGGATAGACAATGAAATCAATTGATAAAAAGGAAGTGGTCATCTGGCTGATGACCCTAGTTATCGTTCTTATCATCTGCTGTTTGCTTAGCCTGTGCGGGGGAAACTCGTCGGAACGGTGGCTGCGGATTTGGTAAACATAACGTGATATTTTTATCTTATGTGGAGATTTTTCCAACGGGGCCTTGCTGGACGACTGTAACAAGTTGTGCCGCCGGTCCCGGTTGTTTGCTTTATAAAGTCTGCAGCGGGTGTATCAGAACTCTTTCGTTTCTTGCGTTTGTTGCAGGATGGTTTTTCCGTTGTGCTGTACTTTCAGGGTGGCTTTGTCGCCCATGGTTACCACATAGCGGTAGCTGCCTTTTGAGAAGAGGAAGGTGTTGTCCTTCTCTACATAGTTGCCGTTCAGCACCAGTTCGGGAGTATCTGACATCTGCTGTGTGCTTTTCCAGGAAGCGTATCGCATGGTTTCTCCGTCCAGATTGTCGATGCGGATAATGTAATCTTTCGTTCTGAAAAACAGTTCCAGTCGTTGGTAGTGGTGTAACTGAGGATGCAGCCAGAAAGGAGCTCCGGTTTTCTGATAGACAAAATCTGTGCCATTGAAATGGTAGATGTCGTATCGGTCGGAAATGCAGTTCATGCTGTCTGTGGTGGCTACATACAGGTTTTGTGCTTTCTTGTCGTATTGGAAAAGCCAGTCCCATCCTTCGCCCAGATTGGCAAGAAAGTACCAGTCAGCAATGCTGTGTTCAAAGCCTATGGTGTCTGAGCGTTTGCCGTGGCGTACGAAGCAAGGGGCACTGACGAGATTTCCATCTTTTATCCGCATAGCCACCAGGGAATTGGCGGAGTAGTTGCTGGATATCCTGAAATAATCGTCGACCATGTACAGCTTGCTGCCGTCTGTACAGGGATAGGTATAGATGGTGTCGATGTAGCTGCCGAAATCGATTTCATCGTGCTCGCCGTCGGGATGCAGCAGCATGTCGAGCGACTGGTGGACAGCTTTTATTTCCGTTCCGCTTCTGTACTGGATGAGGTTGCCCCAGCAGATCATGGTTCCGCCTTCGCCCGTATTCCATGAATAGATGCGCAGGCATTTGTCGTCTGAAGTAGCAATGGTGACGTATTCCTTTTTGATGCTTTGAGTGAAAGGATGGGAGAAAGTGGCGGTGTCGGTGAGTACCCAATTAATCAGAGCTTCGTGGGAGGGAGTGTAAAAATTCTCGAAGGCTTCTTCTTCAGATTTCGGCTGGGAATCTTCCAGCATTTTCAGTTCTTTCTTTTCCATCTGGGTAGTATGTGACGACTGACACGCATAGAGTGTTACCAAAGAACACAGCGACAGATATAGTAACGAATAAGCTTTCATGTTTTTAGGAATTTGGATGTGTGTATTTCGGGATAAAGATACTACTTTTTCAGCTGATTCCATACGGTTTCTACCCACCGGTGGATATTCTTCCGGGCGACTTCCGGACGGATGGCTTCTTCCAGAGGCATGTTGTCCGGTGCAAGATTGTCCACCCGGCTGAATCCTGCATTGAGAAGGGCTTGTGTGTCGCTGGCTTTTCCTGCTACCAGCCAGGTGGGAACAAGCTTTGCCTGTGCCCGTCGCATGACCCGTTCGGGAAGCTTGCCCATAAGTGTCTGGCGGTCGGCATGTCCTTCGCCGGTGATGACGAGATCGGAAAACTTCCCGAACGCATTCTGCAACGGGCACGAAAGCATCACGTTCCGGTATGGCTAGTAGCAGGACAGACAGATGATGCCGAAGAACTGATCGCTGCCGGATTTAGCCGGGTAGACAAACTTACCCCCGAAGGCATGAAGCTTCAGGAGGCCATCAAACCAGAAACTACCCGACAAAACATCTTCCGCTGGATCGACCGGCATTTCTAAAAAATTCCCAAACGGTAGCAGGATTCTTTTTCCTCCTTGCCGATTTTATATACCTTTATACCATTATGAAAACAACACATTTACTTTACCCATCCTTTCTTCTGGCAGCGACACCCTTTGCAGCTTTTCCCCAAGCCACGCCCTCACGACCCAACCTGGTGTTCATCATGGCCGACCAGTTCCGCGGCGACGCATTAGGATGCATGCAGAAAGAACCTGTACAGACTCCCAACCTCGACACACTTGCTCGAGAGGGCATCCTCTTTACCCAGGCTGTCAGCAGCTATCCGGTATCTTCTCCTGCACGTGCCATGCTTATGACAGGCATGTACCCCACAGCCAACGGAGTAACCGGCAACTGCAATTCACAAAACACACCGTATGGCGTAGAACTCTCTTCCGAGGCTGTCTGCTGGAGTGACATCCTGAAACAAGCAGGCTATGCTACAGCCTACATCGGCAAATGGCACCTCGACGCTCCCCGGCCTCCTTACGTCGACACATACAACAATCGCGGAGCAGTAGCCTGGAACGAATGGTGCAGCCCTGAACGCCGTCATGGTTTCGAGCAGTGGACTGCCTACGGCACCTACGACAACCACCTGAAGCCGATGTACTGGAACACAGAAGCATCCAGAGAAGATTTTTATTACGTCGACCAGTGGGGACCATCCTACGAAGCCGACCGCGCCATCGACTTTATCCGGACAGAGAGCAAACAATCCGACCATCCGTTTGCCCTGGTCGTATCCATAAATCCGCCCCATACCGGCTACGAACTGGTACCCGATTCATTCAAGCAGCGGTATGCCCACCTCGACGTAGAAGCACTGGCAGCCCAGAAGCCCTATATTCCCCCCAAAGGAACACCCGAAGGCGACTACTTCCGGAAACATATCCGCGACTATTACGCCTGCATCACCGGAGTAGATGAAAACATCGGGCGCATCATCCGCACCCTGAAAGACTGCGGAATATACCATAACACCCTTATCGTGTTTACTTCCGATCATGGCGTATGCATGGGAGGACACAACATAGAAGGCAAGAATACCTTTTACGAAGAAGCCATGCGCATCCCGATGATATGCTGCTGGCCGGACAAACTACATCCCCAGCAAAGCGACCTTCCCGTTGCTTTTGCCGACCTCTGCCCTACCATGCTTTCACTGATGGGAATGAAAGACCAAATACCCTCTACCGTACAGGTCCACGACTGGAGCAGCAACCTCCTGCAACAAAAAATTCAAACGCCCGAAGGTGCATTCCAACCCTATTACTACTGCATCCCCTCCGACCCGACATCCGGCAGACGAGGCATCCGAACCTCCCGATATACCTATGTCGTAGAAATTGAAAAAGGGAAAAAGACTCAGACCTGGCTGTACGACCGGACAGACGATCCCAGTCAGCTGCACAATCTTGCGGCCAGCCATCCCGAGCTTTGCGATTCACTCAACCAGCAACTCGCATCATGGCTCGAACAAACACACGATTCATTCAGTACTTACTTAAAACCATAGACATGAAAAAGAACCTGCTTACACTTCTCGTTCTTCTGCTTACCTGTGGCATGGCCTATGCCCATCGCACAGAAGTCCAGACACCCAAACCTGCTCCCCGCCAGATAAAATGGCACGAAGCCGAAATGGGAGTAGTATTCCATTACGACTTGCATGTATTCGACGGACAAGTATATGGTCAGGGCAACAACCGCATCAACCCGATAGAAGACTACAACATCTTCCACCCCGACAAACTAAATACCGACCAGTGGATACAAGCAGCCAAAGCTGCCGGTGCCAAGTTCGCCGTCCTGACCGCCACCCACGAAACAGGCTTCGGACTCTGGCAAAGCGACGTCAACCCCTATTGCCTGAAAGCCGTCAAATGGCGTGACGGGAAAGGCGACATCGTACGCGATTTCGTAAACTCCTGCCGCAAATACGGCATCCAACCCGGCATCTACGTCGGCATCCGTTGGAACTCCCTCTTAGGTATCCATAACTTCAAGGCCGAAGGCGGCGGAGAGTTTGCCCGCAACCGTCAGGCATGGTACAAACGCCTGTGCGAAAAAATGGTTACCGAACTCTGTACCCGCTACGGAGACCTATTCATGATCTGGTTCGATGGAGGTGCCGACGATCCGAAAGGACTGGGACCCGACGTGGAACCCATCATCAACCAGTACCAGCCCGACTGCCTGTTCTACCATAACGTCAACCGTGCCGACCTGCGCTGGGGCGGTTCAGAAAGCGGAACCGTAGGCTATCCCTGCTGGTCGAGCTTCCCCTATCCATACAGCCACAGCAACGCAACCGACGGTGTAACCGACCACAACCAACTGCTCGCTCACGGCGATCCCAACGGAAAATACTGGGTACCTGCCATGGCCGACAGCCCGCTACGTGGCTACAACGGACGACATGAATGGTTCTGGGAACCGGGCGATGACGACAAAGCCGTCTACCCGCTGGAAAACCTGATGGATATGTACGAAAAATCTGTCGGACGCAATGCTACCCTGATCATAGGACTGACTCCCAATCCCGACGGACTGATACCCGACGGCGATGTCGCCCGACTGAAAGAATGGGGAAACGAAATCAAACGGCGCTTCGGCAGCCCGCTGGCACAGACCGCCGGTGAAGGCAAAAAAAAGCTGTCTCTCACTCTCAAGGAAGCTCAGCGCGTAAACTATTACCAGATTCAGGAAGACATTACTCAGGGCGAACGCATCCGCTCCTACCGAATAGAAGCTTCAATCGACGGAAAATGGACAACCGTTGCAGAAGGTACTTCCGTAGGCCACAAACGAATCGAAGCCTTTCCTGCCGTCGAAGCCAAGTCATTCCGTCTGATTGTAGAAGAATGTACGGCAGCTCCCATTATTCGTGACTTCAGTATTTATGCTGTCAGTCCGTTGACAGCAGACAGTAATCCTACAAAATAGTATTATCTTATGTTTCCTTTGTCCTTAATGGTTTAGGACAAAGGAAATATTCTTATTACAAAAGGAAATCTTTACAAACTAGCAGAAGTAAATTCTATAACTGCTCACGAGAAGCCTTTTTATACAAGGCATTCGTGTATAACATCATTCAAATAATCTTAGAAATTGACGGCCCTAGTTATCTCTTCGTCTATTCTACGTTACAAGAACAGACCTACACCGATCCAATTCGAGTATATGAACAGATTCTCTATCATTTTATTAGTAATCTTACCATAGTCTTATTGATTATAAGGGAAAAAAATAGAACTTCTAGCATAATGAAACAAACTACCTAAACTGCATTAAATCATTGAATACACTAGCAAAGTAAACGAATGATAAGTAATATGATTACTAAAGTTGGAATACCATAAAACAATAAGAGGGTTTTAGAAAAAATCGAATGTGCCATACAACCAACATTCTCATTGAATCTTGCAGGATTTAAGTCATATTGGTATTCAATATTACCTTTCTTACGTTCTTGAAGAATCCAAGCATACATTTTACGATATTTTCTTTCTGTATGTAAAAAGAATGCATCAAGCAACCAAAATGCAAGATATGGAATAAGTACGGTACAGATTAACAACAATAAATTATTGATGACTTCCGTTTTGGATATAGCAATTACACCAGCGAATATGGTTAATGCCCATCCTTTTACCATAAATGAATTCTTTGCCATACGATTGATACACCCCTGTACCAAATCGATTTCTTTATAAAGCTCTTGATTATCCATATTATACTTCTTTTGTAATATCATAATCGTTTATATTCGTTTGACGCTTAACGGCTTGGTCTATATAATGGCTTGGTGAATTAATAAAATCACTCCATTTGACAGCTTCAATATATGAACAATCACCATAATAATGATAGCATCCACACTGATTACAAAGCCTTCTCTCAGGATATTTAATATTGAATTTGTTTTCTCTGATAATTTTAAAAAGTTTATCTGTATGGTGAGTCGTTGAACCACAATACTTTTGCGTGAGATAATAATCATAGCTACCATTCCTGTCTGGCAAAACTATTGCCAATATAGCATTAGTATGACTTGTACGATCATTCCTCGTAGTTTCTTTCAAAGAAAATGATACTTCCCATGGTATCCATTGGGAACGTTCACTTCTATGTGTTTCTTTCATGTTTGGAGAAATCATAATAATAGTAACCGAACTATCATAAATTCGATCTTTAAGCTTTTCCCAAATTTGGTCTTCAGAAAGATAACTTAAATCTTCATCATTACTTTCCCCTTTATATATATGGTCTGAATACCTATCAAAATAGGTTTCCAATCTATCTACATAGTCGCGTACAGTTGTTGTTTCCCACCACGATTTGTTACTTAATGCTTGAACATCACTGTCCGCATATTTACATATTTATAAGATACAAAAATTTTCTTTCCCATAGTAATCTAACGTGAGTTCTAAATAAGAATAAATCAATCTATTAGCCAATAGGAACATAACGGTAAAAGTATTAAACTTACAGTAAACAATTATAACATTAAACAATTATCACTATGTTCTCAGAATCTAAAGTTACAGAGATTTATTGTATGGTTGACTATTTTTACAAGGAATTTTCGTCATGACAAAAGAAATACATGATTGAAGGCAGGAAGACTAAGCATCGTAACAAACTTCGCCGTATGAGTAATGCGGAAATTATGGTTATTCTTATTTTATTCCACCTAGGTAGTTTCCGTTGCTTCAAGCATTATTACAAAGAGTATATCTGCAAATATTTAAAACATCTGTTTTTGCACCAGATGTCTTATAACCATTTTGTGTGTAACCAAATAATCCTGATTCATAAGATATTGAAGGGTTTGCTGAACGTAGAAAATATTCAATGGAATAGTTCTTCAGATTCAAGTTACATCTGATAATCAACGACAAGGATAAGATTCTCTATTTTATGTTCACGCCTAAAAACGTAGATAACTAAGAACCATTGAAGCAGGGTAAATCTCTGAAGGACATCAAAGGAAAACTATGTGCAGACAAGAGGTATATTGGTCAGGTTTTATTCGAAAATCCTTTTCTTAACGGAATACAACTTGTCACTAAAGTTAAATTGTTAACAAAATGAAGTCATACTTCATATAAAGAGGCAACAGATAAATGATAACATTATTAACTTCATATTTTAAAATTATAATTAATTACATTCGTAAATGTACTTAATCTCTATAACATGAAAAATTTTCACCATAAATCTATCATTTTCTTTCTCTCACCACATACACCGGCTGAAACTTCGACCCGACATTCTTCAATACTCCCTCTTCAACCAGCCGACGAATATACCTTGTCGCCTTCGACTGGTTGAACCCCGTGAGCTGTTCAAAGTCACGGCGTTGAAGAAAACTATGTCCTGCAAAGAATTCCGCGAGCTTCTGTTTCACCTCTTCATCGTCCATCTTTGAAGAATGTCGGGAAGAATCTGTTGAACGTTCAAACTTCACCTCCTTGAAACGGTCTGCCAGTTCCTTATCGGGAGTGAACTTAATGCTTCGCACACAAATATCGGAAGCTGTTATATATTTCGGATTGATGTCGGGTGTACATTTCAAACTTAAACTGAAATAGCCAATACCTTCCAAGTGTACGGCGTATCCATCGCTCAGTTTCTCGTAAAGCTCATCGTTCAAAGCCGTGATAACGGCTGCTACATCGGCAGGAGCCACCGTACATTTTTTAGAGATAGACTCACGAATTTCGTGGGTGCTAACGACATCTTTAGTAATTACTTTCGCATGTAGTTTTGGAGAAGACACACCTTCTTTCACTGGGTTCTCAAACAAATCGAATTTAACAGCCATATAGTATCAGTTGGTTAGTAAATATTTAATCAAACGTCTTTACATAAAATCCTCATCACGTAGCTGATTAAATCTCAGCACGATGGTGACGAGATATTGGTACAAGCGTGTTAAGATATAGGCACGTACGTGTTGATGTAAATTTGGAAATAAATTTTGGAATAAACAAGGAATTAACTCACTAGTTTTCAAAAGCAAAAATTTAACAGATACAAAATCAATTTATTTATATAAACCTATTCTACATAATAACGACACCTTCTTGATAAAATATTCAATAGTATCTTTATTATAAAATCACCAAGATACAACTAAGAGAAAATACAGAAAGACATCGCGCAACAAAAAATCTTTGTATCTTTGTTCCCAAATAAAAACAAGCTTAATAATGGTACGGGAAGATATTCAATATTTATCACAGATTTTTCTAAACAGAAAACATATAAATATTCAAAAAGTAGTAAAATCAAAAAAATTAAAT
>OHBW01001196.1_pt1 | contig 10537 bp, 9 predicted proteins | sample 1577411 | NCBI WGS metagenome assembly OHBW01 (sample SAMEA3879534, study PRJEB24766) | human gut metagenome | biome: human-associated habitat; feature: feces | place: USA | collected 1985/1987 | reverse complement strand
AAACCGTCTACTCCAAGGTGAACGGCTCCGCCGCCGCACCTACTGCGGGCCTGCATTTCACACCGGAGCTGCTGGAGCGCGTTCAGCAAATGGGTGTAAAGGTGGGCTACGTTACACTACATGTGGGACTGGGGACCTTCCGCCCTGTGAAGGAGGAGGAGATCACCGACCACGCCATGCACAGCGAATACTGCGTTATCCCGCAGGAGACGGCGGATCTCATCAACGAGACGAAGCGCAGCGGCGGCCGCGTTATCTGCGTGGGCACCACCAGCTGCCGCACCGTGGAGTCTCAGGCAGCGGAGGACGGCACCATGCGGGCCAGCGCCGGCTGGACGGACATCTTCATCTACCCGGGCTACCGCTTTAAGGTGATGGACGCGCTGGTCACCAACTTCCACCTGCCGGAGTCCACCCTCATCATGCTGGTATCTGCGCTGGCGGGACGGGAGCATGTGCTGTCCGCCTACAAGGAGGCCGTGGAGCAGCGTTACCGGTTCTTCTCGTTTGGCGATGCGATGTTTATCCACTAAAAGGAAAAGGAGGACTTCGGGTGCATTTGCCGGATCTCGTTTCTGACCTCGCCGTTATCCTGCTGACCGGCGGTGTCATCACCGTTATCTTCAAAAAGCTGAATCTGCCGCTGGTGCTGGGCTACATACTGGCGGGATTTCTCATCGGCCCCTATATGCCGTTATTCTTCTCGCTGGCTGACATCGAGGCAGTGTCCACATGGAGCGAGATCGGCATCATCATCCTGATGTTCTGCCTGGGACTGGAGTTCAACCTCCACAAGCTGGCCAGCGTGGGCGGCACCGCCATCATCACAGCGCTGGTGGAGGTGGGCGGCATGCTGGCCATGGGCTTCGCCGTGGGACAGCTTATGGGCTGGGGCACCATGGACAGCATCTTCCTGGGCGGCATGCTGTCCATGTCGTCCACCACCATCATCATCAAGGCTTTCGATGAACTGAACGTCCGGAAAACGGACTTCGCCCAGCTGGTGTTCGGCACACTGGTGATGGAGGATATCGCGGGCATCTTCATGATGATCATCCTGTCCACCATCTCCGTCAGCAAGTCCATCTCCGGCGGCGCACTGGCGCTGCAGCTGGGACTGCTGGTGCTGTATCTGGTGCTGGGCATTATTCTGGAGTATGTGTTGAAAATCAAAATGGGCTTCTATCAGATCCCCATCGTCGTGGCCTTCCTGGTGGCGCTGCTGGTAGCGTGCCTGCAAAACCGCGGTGTGAGCTTTGATGAAAAGCTGGAGCTGATGGGACAGGGCATCGGCGATAAGAACATCGTCACCATGATCCTCATCTTCCTGGTGGCGGGCATCTTCGTGGGCGTCACCGGACGCTCCAGCGCCGAGGCCGTGGCCTATTTCCTGCTGTCCATCGCCCCGGTGAAGCTGGCGGTTGCCGTGCTGTTCGTGGTGGCGTGCTTCGTGTCCATGGCCATGGGCACCTCCGTCGGCACCATCACCCTGCTGGCGCCCATCGCCGTGGCGGTGTCCGCCGATTCCGGCTTTGACCTGCCGCTGTGCATCGCCTCCGTCATGGGCGGCGCGATGTTCGGCGACAACCTCAGCTTTATTTCCGATACCACCATCGCCGCCTGCTCCACCCAGGGCACGGAGATGAAGGACAAGTTCCGCGCCAACTTCAAGATCGCCCTGCCCGCCGCGCTGGCGGCGCTGGCGCTGATCATCGTGGTCTCTCTGGGCACCGATGTGCAGAACGCCGTCTCCGGCGGTCACGATCTGGTGCTGATCATCCCCTATGTGCTGGTGCTTATCGGCGGCATTGTCGGCCTGAACGTGTTCGTGGTGCTGCTCATCGGCATCGCCGCCGGCGCTGCCATCACCCTTATCACCGGGCAGGTCACGGCGCTGGAGCTTATGGGCAACATGGGCGGCGGCGTGTCCGGTATGTTTGAGACCATTCTGGTGACGCTGCTGGTGGCCTCCCTGTGCGGCCTCATCCGCGCCTACGGCGGCTTCGAGAGCATCCTCGCCTTCATCCGCCGGGTGTTTCGCGGCAAGCGGGGCGGCCAGCTGGGCATCGGCCTGCTGGTGGGCCTCATGGATATCGCCACCGCCAACAACACCGTGGCCATCGTCATGGCAGGCCCCATTGCCAAGGAGGTGGCGGAGGAGTACGGCATCAGCCCCAAGCGCTCCGCCTCCCTGCTGGACACCTTCTCCTGCATCTTTCAGGGTATCATCCCCTACGGCGCCCAGATGCTGGTGGCCATTTCCACCTGCGCAACCCTCGGCTACGCCATCAGCGCCTTTGACATCATCCCCCTGCTGTTCTATCCCTTCCTGCTGTGCCTGTCCAGCCTGCTGTTCATCCTGTTTGACAAGAAATAAAGCATCTCATTTCGTGTACTTACAGCAAGAGCCCACCTTCTCAAGAAGGTGGGCTCTTGGCGTAAATGCTTCCACGATACCTGTATGACGCGGCGCTGCGGCCGCTGTCCGCTGAAATCGCCATGTAAAAAAGACAGCTTCCAAGGAATATAGGTTTAAGCGCGGCAAATGCTCCGGCACACACTCTGCCAGAAGCCGCCGGTTGGCTCCCCCTTATTCTTCCTTCAGGTGCTCCTCCATCCAGTGCAGGATCTCGCTGAGTCGGCTGATGCGGTTGGAGGGCTTTCCCTCTCGGCTCAGGCCGTGGTTCTCGCCGTAGAACATGCACAGCTTGCTCTCCAAGCCATGGAGCTTGAGTGCCGCGAACATTTCCAGACCGTTGGCCAGCGTGCAGAGGTAATCCTTATCTGCGTGAATGAACAGTGTGGGCGTCTTAACGCGGTCGGCGTAGGTAAGAGGCGACGCCTTCCACAAACGCTCCGGGTGCTCCCAAATGGTGCCAAGCTGCTGGTCAGGCACATAGTAGTAGCCGATATCCGAGAGGAGATAATCCCCCACATAGTTGGCAATGCTCCGCTGGGACACGGCACAGCGGAAACGATCCGTGTGACCGATGACCCAGTTGGTCATAAAGCCGCCATAGGAACCGCCGGCAACGCCCATCCGATCTGCGTCAATTTCGGGATACCTCCGCAGAACTTCATCCGTGAACTCCATCAGATCCCGGAAGTCCACCTCTCCGTACTTGCCCTGAAGATCAGCAAAGGCATTTCCCTTGCCGCAGCTTCCTCTGGGGTTGCAGTAGCATACGAAAAAGCCGGAGGCCGCCCAAAGCTGCATCTCATGGTGGAAGCCCGGGCCAAATACCATCTTCGGCCCGCCGTGAATATGAAGGATGCCCGGATACCGTTTGCCCGGCTCGTAGCCCACCGGCTTCATCACGAAGCCGTCGATATCCACGCCGTCCGTGTTGAGGAAATACAGCGTCTCGCCCACCATTCTCTGTCCCGTGACGGAGCCGGAGAAGCAGTCGGTGACCACCTCGGAGTTGACCCGGCGGTCATAGCGGCCCAGATTTTCTTCGCCATTTTCGTCCACCACAAAGAATGTGGGGTGCTCGTACACGCCATAGTCCCGCATGACCAGTCCCAGACAGAGCGCCTTCCGGCCCAAATGCCCCACATAGTCGATGCTGTATTTGTCGGGCGTGATCAGCGTCTCCGTCTCGTTCCGCGCTGTTTCTCCTTTAAAAAATTTCTTATCTCACAAGGTGCGTCGTTTACAGGTATTACTGAAGCGACAGACCGTTGATCGCCTTTTCCATCTGCTCCAGAGCCTTTGTCAGGGTACACCGGGGACAGGCCACATTCATGCGCAGAAAAGCCTCTCCCTGCTTACCGAATTCATAGCCGGCGCAGAACGCCACCTTGGCCTCATTGATCATGAAATGCTCCAGCGCCATGCCCCGGTAGGGCAGCTGGGAGCAGTCCAGCCAGACCAGATACGTACCCTCGGAGGGGATCATACGGATCTGAGGAATGCGCTCCCGCAGGAACTGATCCAGATACGCCTTGTTGTCGGAGACGTAGGCAATGGCCTGATCCAGCCAATCCTCGCCGTCGTTGTAGGCGGCTATGAGGGCGGCCATGCCGAAGATGTTGTCCAGCCGCGTCTGGGCAATGGACATCTCCTCGTTGAACTTGCACCGCAGGTCGTCGTCCGCCAGCACCAGGGTGGCCATACCCAGTCCGCCCAGATTGAAGCCCTTGTTGGAGGAGTAGCAGACCATGGAATGGCGCAGCACCTCCTCGCCCAGCAGACCAAAGGTGGTGTGGGGATGCTCCGGCGGCACGAAGTCGCAGTGGATCTCGTCCACCAGCATGAAGATGTTGTGCCGCAGACAGATCTCCGCCACGCCCTCCAGCTCCTGACGGGTCCATACCCGGCCGGTGGGGTTGTGGGGGCTGGAGAGCACCAGTACCTTCACGCCGGAGGCAGCCTTGGCCTCCATATCGGCGAAGTCGAAGGTGTAGCGCCCGTCCTTCCAGACCAGCGGCGTCTCTACCAGCTTCCGGCCGCCCCGGGTGACCATGTCAAACAGCGGGTCGTAGTTGGGCATGGGGACCATGACCCTGTCGCCGGGCTTGGTGAGGATGCGCAGCATCACGTTCATGGCGTAGATCACGCCGGGAGGCGCAAAGGCCAGATGCTCATAGTTGACATCAAAGCCATGGCGCTTTTTCAGCCAGCCCATCACCGCGTCATAATAGGGCTGCTGGCGCACACCGTAGCCGTAAACCGGATGGGCGGCGCGCTTCTGTACAGCCTCCACGATGCAGGGGGCGCAGGCGAAGTCCATGTCCGCCACCCACATGGGGATCACATCGTCCCGGCCGAAATAGTCCATATCGCAGTCCCACTTAAAGGAGAAGGTATTTCTGCGATTGATGGGGGTATCAAAATCGTATCTCATGCAGCGCCACCAACCAGTGCAACGACGATCCACAGAATGATGGACACTGCCGCCGCCAGCAGCGCATAGGGAAGCTGGGTGCGGACGTGGTCAATGTGGTCGCAGGCGGCGCCCAGAGAGGAGAGCACCGAGGTGTCGGAAACGGGGGAGCAATGGTCGCCGAACAGACCGCCGCTGACAACGGCGCCCACAGCGGCGTAGACCAGCGTACCCAGCTGACCGCCGGTGAAGGAGTAGGCCATGGGAACAGCGATGGGAATGCAGATGGCGAAGGTACCCCAGGAGGAGCCGGTGAAGAAGGAGATCACGGCGCCCGCGATGAAGGTCACAGACAGGAACAGGGCGGGGGTCATCCAGCTCTCGCAGACGCCCAGCAGGAAGTCGGCGGCGCCCATGGACTTGGTGATGGTGTTGATGCAGTAGGCCAGGGCCAGGATCAGCGTGGCGGACATGACGCTCTTCATGCCCTGCACGGCGGTGCTCACCAGATCGGTCACGCTCTTGAACACCTTGCGGATGCTCAGCTCGATGGACATATAGATCACGGTGATGATGAAGCACTCCAGGATCTTCACGCCGCCCTTGGCGATGTACGTCCAGATGGCGGTGGCTACCAGGATAATGATGGGGACCAGGAAGTCCAGCATGACGTTGGGCTTTACATCACTGTCGTTGCCCTTCTGCAGCTCCTCCAGCTCGGTGCCCATCATGGGAACGGCACCGTCACGCAGCAGCTTGCCGGTGGTGCGGGCGCGCTGCTCCGCCTTGCGCATGGGCCCGAAGTCGGGGAAGATCTCCAGTGCGGAGAGCAGTGTGATGAGCACCATCAGAATCGCGTAGAAGTTAAAGGGGATGGCGCTGATGTAGACGCTCACGCCCTGCTCGTTAGAGGTCACAGGGCCGCCCAGATCCGCCACCAGACCGGCCACGTAGGCGCCCCATGCCATGAAGGGCATCAGGGTACACACGGAGGCGCAGGTGGAGTCGAGAATGAAGGCCAGCTTCTCTCTGGGCACACGCATCTCATCCGTCAAGGGACGCATGACCACGCCGCGCAGCAGGGGGCTCATGTAGTCGTCGATGGTGAACAGGCCGATGAACCAGGTGGCCACCTTTACGCTGCGGGGGGATTTCACCTTACCGGCGATCATCTCCGCAAACGCCTTGACCACGCCCGCCTTCATGAAGAACGCGATCATAATGCCGATGAATACCTGAATGAGCAGGATCCAGATGAAGTCCTCGTTGCCCAGAGCCTCCTCCGCCAGAGCGGAAAAGCCGAAGGCGGGGTCATGCCCCAGCAGCAGAACGCCGGAGAGACAGCCCATGAACAGGGCAAAGACCGCGTCCTTCTTCCAAAATGCCAGCAGCAGGGTAAGCGCAAGGGGAATCAATGACAAAATACCGTAGTTTGCAGCTTCCATTACAAATACCTCCTTAAAAATATAACGCGGGGTAGGATGACATTGAGCCTCCCTTCTGATAACTTTGTTACATTCCTGATTATAATTTATCACACCCCCCTTGTCAACCTTGCATAAGTGCCAAGAAGCTTGATAATTTTTTGTCTAAATCGCTGTCTCAAAGGCTATTTTCGCCTTGGCATGCAAAAAAATGTTACATCCCCCACTAACTTTCCGGCATATTAGGTGTTGATTTATCCATTCATTTTCGATATACTGACTTTCGCTAGCACTATGTGACAGTTTTTTATCAGGCAAGAATTATTGTTGAGAAAGTAGGGATACAGTGAGCAACTACGCCAGTCTTGAGCGATACATTCCTCTGGTGGAATTTATGGGGAAGATCTGCGGAAAGAATTATGAGATCATTCTCCATGACGTTTCCACGCCGGAGCGCTCGGTGATTGCCGCCTGCAACGAGCATCTCAGCGGCCGCCGCGTGGGCGACCCCATGACGGAGTTGGCCAAGGAACTGCTGCGAACCGGAGCCTATAAGGAGCACGACTATGTGGCCAACTACGAGGGCCGCACCCGGGGAGGCAAGCGTTTCGTCTCTTCCACCTATTTCATTAAGGAAAAGGGTCATCTGGTGGGGCTGATCTGCGTGAACCACGATGTGGAAGATATTCTGGTGCTCTCGGAGCATCTTTCCAACCTGCTCCATTCCTTTTCTCTTCCGCAAGAGGAGGAAAGCTCCGCCTATACCGAAAACCTGGATGATTCTATCCCGGAGCTGTCCAGCAATCTGATCCACTCCACCATCCTCGGCTATGGTATCCCCTCCGAAGCCATGCATACCGCCGACAAGCTGGAGATACTCCGCTCTCTGGAAGCGCAGGGCGTATTCCAGACCAAGGGCTCCGTCGGACAGGTCGCCAGGGAACTGCACATCTCCGAACCCACGGTCTACCGCTACCTGCGGCGTATCCGCAGCGAAGCAACATGATCTTCCGCCGCGGCCCGCGGCCTTTTCTCCGGCGGAGCCGACGAGGTCGTCATAGAGGATATGCACGGAGACGGCTGCAACATTGACTGCGCCCTGCTCCCCAGAGATGCCCGTCTCCTTCGGGGGATCACCCACGATATTGTGGGCCTTACCGGTATTTTTGACGAGAGCTATGACGGTGTGCTGATGGTCGGCTTTCACGACGCCGCCTCCGCCCCCGGAAATCCCACGTCCCACACGATGGTAAGCTCCCGCATTTTCCGCCTTACGGTCAATGGCGCGCTGTGGGGAGAATTCGAGATGTACGCCCATGCCGCCGCTTACCGGGGCGTTCCCACCCTATTCGCCAGCGGCGACGAGGGGATGTGTGCGGCTGCGGCGCGCACCGTACCCGGCCTGCTGACCGTACCAACCAAATCCGGCCACGGCTACGGCGTTCTGACAAAGACCCCGGAGCTTGTCCGCGAGGAGATCGAGGGCATGATGGCCGAGGCTGTGGCGGCGGCAAAGACAGCCGCACCTCCGGCGCTTCCCGAGCACTTCCACGTGGAGGTCACCTATGTACACCATTATGACGCCTATGGATGCTCCCACTATCCCGGCGCCAGCCTCATCTCTCCCACCACCGTGGCCTTTGATGCCGATGATTACGGTGATGTGCTGCGCTTTTTCTACTTTGTGATCTAAGAAACGGAGGTATATGCTATGGCTGTTATTGCCTATCAATACCGCGGTGATCTGGTGGATCAGATCCACCGGGGACATATCGCGGTAACGGATCACACAGGCAAGATCCTTTGGAAGCTCGGTGATCCGGAGCGTCTTACGTTTGCCCGCTCCTCCGCCAAGCCCCTTCAGGCGATCCCCGTGGCAGAGAGCGGTGCGCTGGAGCATTATGGCATTACCCCGCAGGAACTGGCCGTCATCTGTTCCTCCCACAACGGAGAGCCCTTTCATGTAAAGGCCGTGGAGAACATCCTGCACAAGGCAGGTCTCTCCCCCGATCAGCTGTGCTGCGGGTCGGAATACCCCATGTATGTTCCCGCCGAGGATGCCTTGAAGATCGCCGGCATCCCCCGGGCGCCCATCTACTGCGACTGCTCCGGAAAGCACGCCGGTATGCTCATCACCGCCCGCCATTTAGGGGAATCCCTGGAGAACTATATTTCTCCGGAGCACCCCGTCCAGCAGCGTATCCTCTCGGTGTTCGCTGAAATGTGCGGCGTGAAGACCTCTGAAGTCCATCTGGCCGTGGACGGCTGCGGCGTTCCGGTCCACGCGCTGCCCCTTTACCGGCTGGCACAGGGCTACGCCCGCATGTCCCTCCCCACGCTTTTCGCCCCCACCCGGGCCGCTGTCCTCCGGCGCATCACGTCCGCCATGACAGCACATCCGGAAATGGTGGCAGGGACCGATCGCATCTGCACGCAGCTGATGGCCGCCTTCGGCGACCGAATCTTCTGCAAATCAGGCGCCAGCGCATTCTATGCCGTGGGCATCAAGGATAAGGGGATCGGCATTGCCCTCAAAATGGAGGACGGTGCCTCCTCCATCGTCCCGTATGCCATCCTCTCGGTTCTCACCCAGCTCGGCGTCATCACGCCGGAGGAAGCCTGCTCTCTGCCCCGCTACCACGACAAAAACCTTTACAACAACCACCACGCCGTCGTGGGCCGCACCGAGCTGGCCTTTCAACTGGAGCGGCTCTGCTAACGGCACGGGCTGCACGCAAAACAGAGCGCATCTGTCCTCTTGCCAGAAAGCAGCATAAACAAAACCACCCGCTTGGCAGGTGGTTTTGTTTATGTCGGCATGGTGCTCCGGATAAAGCGTTTCCCCGATTTCCGGGCATAGGTCGAATGGTATGCTCTTGCGAAGACGCACAGCTTCGCGGCCATACGATCATGTGATTCGATTATTGTTATACCTCATGTAAATACAAAAATCCCGTCTGTTCAAAGAAGGTGACTTCTTGAAACAGACGGGATGTATGATTTCTGTGACTTATCGGACTCCTGTGCGCAGCACGATAAGCCTGCCGTCTGATTGGAAAAGACAGCAGGAACAGCATGCGGTATTCACAACGATCTGCTTTCTGTGCGCATTCATAGGGAGGGTCCGAGGATAAACTGCTTCATTTGGAAGAAAACAAAAAAGAGACCAAAAAATGGTTCAATGCCTTAGGGCGCTCTACGCCGTTCGGGGGAACCAAGTTTGGTCTTACTCGCAGTATATCCAATGTCAGTGAGAATGTCAAGCCGCTGCTGGTTTCGCTGAAAGCTTACTCGGAGGCGGAGAAAAAAGACCATGCAAAATCCGCAAAGGAGTTTTTCGGGGAGACGAACAACCGGAACGAAAACGGATACATTACCACGGACGGCACGAAGCTGGATTTTTCTGATCATCATAAGGGCGCACCCGGCGAGCATCGCTACGTAGACCACGGGGATACCCGCGGCGAGGCGGCGGTACAGGTGGAGCTGGAGCGGTACTACGGCGGGGCAAAGGCACTTCTTGCTCAAAACGAAGCATTTCTGAAAGGGATCACAGAAGCGCTGCTCCTGACACTTCACCATACGCGGCGGGGAGAACAAGCCCGCCGCGTATGGACAGATTTCAATCCACGCCCCCCGCGAGGGGGGCGACAGCGCCCCTCTACCACGGCCATGCGGCCCTTGGAATTTCAATCCACGCCCCCCGCGAGGGGGGGCGACTACGGCAAAGACTTTGCGGAGCTGGAGGCGGTGGCGCAGAAATGGCAGGAAGCATTTGACGCAGCGGAACAACGTGTTATAATGAAAACAGAAAGCACTTTTACGGAGGGAACAGAGTATGAGCGAAAAGGACGAGCTGGTAAAGAAGCTTATGGACGCGGCGAAGGAGAAGGGAGAACAACCGGACGAGGAGAAGATCAAACCGTTCGCGGAGAGTTTTCTCCTTCTTCTGAACGATACGGAGAAGTAAGTGCGGATTTTGGAGAAAAACCTTATCGCGCGTGGGTGAACGGCAATACTGTTACACCTGCTCCCGGAACAGTGTCTTATGACGCACAGATTTCAATCCACGCCCCCCTCGCGGGGGGGCGACAGCCGATTGTCGAGCTGCTTCCCACTATCGTCCCAATTTCAATCCACGCCCCCGCGAGGGGGGCGACTAGATGGTGCGCTGTGTACAAACTGTGTTTATCCTATTTCAATCCACGCCCCCCGCGAGGGGGGCGACGTTGATCTGGTTGATTCGGTCAAGGTCTGCCTGCATTTCAATCCACGCCCCCCGCG
>OHBW01001177.1_pt1 | contig 10667 bp, 9 predicted proteins | sample 1577411 | NCBI WGS metagenome assembly OHBW01 (sample SAMEA3879534, study PRJEB24766) | human gut metagenome | biome: human-associated habitat; feature: feces | place: USA | collected 1985/1987 | reverse complement strand
CTGACAACCTTTTTAGGAATATAATGTTTAACCTGTCAACTTTGTCAGGAATTAACCTTCAAACTGACAACTATTTTCAGTACACTTCAAACGCCTTTACGTTTGGATTGAAACGCAAAGGCGTTTAAGATGAAATGTACTTGCGTTTGGTTTCAAACGTCCTTGCGTTTTAGAGTAAACGTAATTGCGTTTTTGGGCAGGCATTTTCTCCTTAATTTTCCTTGCTCTTTCGCTGTACAATGCGGGCATCGGCAGGTACACTTTCCGTCACCCAGATGTTACCTCCAATGGTAGCTCCTTCACCGATGGTGATGCGTCCTAAAATGGTGGCATTGGAGTAGACAATCACATTGTCTTCCAGTATCGGGTGGCGTGGAATACCCTTGATGGGGTTTCCCTGTTCGTCGCAAGGGAAACTCTTGGCACCCAATGTGACACCCTGGTACAGTTTCACGTGATTGCCGATGATGCAGGTCGCGCCGATTACGACACCCGTACCGTGGTCAATGGTAAAATGATGTCCGATTTGCGCACCCGGATGGATGTCGATTCCGGTTTCAGAGTGAGCCATTTCCGTGATGATACGCGGAATAAGAGGCACGTTGAGCCGGTGAAGTTCGTGGGCAATCCGGTAGTTGGTCACTGCACGGATAACAGGGTAACAGCAGATAATTTCACCAAAGCAGGTGGCAGCCGGGTCGCCGTAGTATGCAGCTTCTACGTCTGTAGCCAAAATCCGGCGGATTTCCGGCAGACGGCTGATAAACTCAGCCGCTAATTGAGTAGCCGTGGCACGGCAAGGTGACTGACAGTCACACTGGCCTGAGTTTTCCACTCCGAAGCACAATCCGGCCTGTATCTGTTCGATGAGCAGAGAAAACAGCTCTTCAATATTGACACCAATGTGGTAGTTGATGGTCTGGCTGTTGATGGTAGAGTTACCGAAGTAGCCGGGGAATAAGATGGCACGTGACAGTTCTACGATACGTTCCAGTGATTTTCCGGAAGGAAGCGGTTCACCTTCTCTGTGCTGATGGAACAGCCCACGGTAAGATTGGTTGTCGGAAAGTTCGTCAACGGCCTTTGTCAGTATATGTGTGTAATCAATTGGGCTCATAAGCATTCCTTTTTGATAATTGGCAAAAGTAACGATATTTTGTGATGAATCCAATAAAATCTTATTTTTGTAGAAAAATCAGAATGGTATGGTAGTAAACAAGAAAAATCCGTTTGCTTTCAAGGCAAAACAGAGCAATAAGAAAAAGACAAGTGGAAAACGGGTGGGAAAGTCCCGTCCGGAGAAAGCGAATAACCAGTTGAATCGCAGAGTGAAATAATAAAAATCCCCGCTTCTTTGTAGAAAGTTTTTGTTCTCTAAAAAGAAGCGGGGAAATTATTTATTTAAATGCGGTTCGTCAAGCTTCGGCCAATACGAAATCCAGCTGTTTCTTAGCCAGGTTAGCACGGGCTACCTTAATCTTAATCGGGTCGCCGAGGCTGAATTTCTGGTGGTGACGACGTCCGATGAGGCAATAGTTCTTTTCGTCGAACTCATAGAAATCGTTGCCCAGGTCGCGCATGGCAATCATGCCCTCGCATTTGTTTTCGTTGATTTCCACGTAGAGCCCCCATTCTGTGACACCGGAAATTACACCATCGTACACTTCTCCGATACGTTCACCCATAAATTCCACTTGTTTGTATTTCACGGATGCACGTTCTGCACTGGCTGCAGTCTGCTCCATTGCCGAACTGTGTTCGCAGAGCGTTTCATACTTGTCGGCCTGTGCGCTTCGTCCTCCTGCCAGGTAACGGGTAAGCAGCCGGTGTACCATCAAGTCCGGATAACGGCGGATAGGAGAGGTGAAGTGCGTGTAGTAATCGAATGCCAGTCCGTAGTGTCCGATGTTATAAATTGAATAGCGTGCTTTCTGCATGGCGCGTAAAGACACTGTTTCTATCAGGTTCTGTTCTTTCTTTCCTTCAATTTCGCCTAACAAGTGATTGATGGACTTGGATACTTCAGCTTTGCTACCTCCTGTGCGGATTTTGTAACCGAAGCGGGCGATAAACTGATTCAGGTTATCCAGCTTGTCGGGGTCGGGCAGGTCGTGGATACGATAAGGAAGTACTTTCGGCTTTTTGTTCTTAGGAACTTTTCCTACGTATTCTGCCACTGTCTTGTTGGCTAACAGCATGAATTCTTCAATCAGCTTGTTGGCTTCTTTAGATACCTTGAAGTATACGCTGAGCGGTTTACCGGTCTCGTCAATTTCAAATTTTACTTCGCAGCGGTCAAAGTTGATAGAGCCGGCAGCCATTCGTTTTTCTCGCAGAATCTGTGCCAGACGATTCAGTTGAAGTACCTCTTCCTTGTAGTCACCTTCTCCTGTTTCAATGATTTGCTGTGCTTCTTCGTACGTGAACCGACGGTTGGATTTGATTACCGTATGACGGATGCGGTAGTTTTTCACTTCCGCCTTTTCATTCATTTCGAAAATGACAGAGTAAGCCAGTTTTTCTTCATCAGGACGCAGGGAGCAAATAAAGTTGCACAAACGTTCCGGCAGCATCGGGATGGTACGGTCTACCAGATAGACAGAAGTCGCACGTTTGGCTGCTTCCTTGTCGATGATGCTTCCTTCTTTTACATAGTGTGATACGTCCGCAATATGCACACCTACTTCCCATAAGCCGGGTTTCAGGGTGCGGATGGACAACGCATCGTCAAAGTCTTTGGCATCTTTCGGGTCGATGGTGAATGTCACGACATCGCGGAAATCTTCGCGTTCGGCATAATCTTCCGGCGTGATGTCGGCCGATAGTTTCTCTGCTGCAGCTTCTACTGCCTGCGGATATACGTACGGCAATCCGTATTCAGCCAGAATAGCGTGCATTTCAGTAGTGTTGTCACCCGCTTTTCCGAGGATGTCGATCACTTCACCAAACGGATTCTTTGCTTCTTCCGGCCATTCGGTAATGCGGACAATAGCCTTATCGCCGTTCTTCCCGCCTTTCAGCTTGTCTTTCGGGATAAAGATGTCGTTAGCCAGGGTGCTGGTTTCCGTAAGCAGGAACGCATAATTCTTACTGACTTTCAATACGCCGACAAAGGTTTCGTTGGCGTGTTCCAAAATCTCGATTACCTGCGCTTCCAGCTGATGCTTTTTACGTTTGGCACACAAGGCAACTTTCACCTTGTCATTGTTCATTGCATGGGCAGAGTTGCGTTCCGCAATGAAAATGGGTTCTCCTCCCTCTTCAGGGATAAACGAGTTCTTTCCATTGCTTTTACGTACGAAGGTTCCGGTCAGAATCTGTCCTTTGTCATTGATTTTATAGCGCCCTTTTTCGATTTCAATCAGGAAGTTGTCTTCCAACATTTCTTCCACTACATCGATGCAGAGCATTTTTCCTGGATGGGTTGTAAGTTTTAGAGCTTGGAACAACTGCTTGAGGCTGAATGCTTCATTCGGCTTTGTACGGAAATAGTTGAGCAGTATCTCTACGAGCTCTTTTTTCTTCAGGTGCTTTCCGCCTTTCTTTTCTTTTTTCTTTTTAGCCATGTTGTTTTGTTTTAAATCAACAGCTCTCTGCTGTTGATAAGATTATCTTTATACAAAGAAAGTGATTTCCGGGGAATAAACGTGGTTTTTTCTGTTAAGATGCTGAAAAACTATTATCTTTGCCACATTCTTTTTACAAAAGTAAGATATGAATGAGATTGGAACATCCGTTCGCGAACGTGAGATTTACAAGGTAACCCTGGTGGGTAGTCTGGTCAATATTCTGCTGGTAGTCTGTAAGTTTGCAGCAGGTTTCGGTGGAAAGAGTGCGGCGATGATTGCCGATGCGGTACACTCTTTGTCGGATTTGATAACGGACTTGATTGTCATCGTGTTTGTGCGTATTTCCAGCAAACCGGAAGATAAGGGACATGATTACGGACATGGAAAGTATGAAACACTGGCTACGTTCTTGATTGGAGCGGCTTTGCTGGCTGTAGGAGTAGGAATTTGCTGGAGTGGAATAGAATCAATCATCAGTTTTGCAAAAGGAGAGGCATTACAGTCGCCTGGCTGGATTGCACTGGCTGCTGCCATTGTATCCGTGGTATCGAAAGAAATTTTGTTTCATTACACCCGGCTGGTGGGAAAACGCTGTAATAGTCCGGCAGTGATAGCCAATGCTTGGCATCACCGCAGTGATGCATTTTCTTCCATCGGTACGGCCGTAGGTATTGGAGGAGCTATCCTGTTGGGAGAAAGCTGGCGTGTGCTCGATCCTCTGGCGGCAGTGATTGTCAGTTTCTTTATTGTGCAGGTGGCCGTGAAGCAGCTGAAGGCTTGCATTGATGAACTATTGGAACGCTCGTTGCCCGATGATATAGAGCAGGAAATTACGCAGACGGTATTGTCGCTGGATGGCGTGTCGCAGCCGCATCATTTGCGTACCCGCCGTATTGGAAGTCATTATGCGATAGATATGCACGTGCGGATGGACGGAAGTATCTCGCTACATGAGGCACATGAAAAGGCTACTGCCATTGAGCAGAAGTTGCGGGATACTTTTGGAGAGGATACCTACATCAGTATCCATGTAGAACCGGAAAAATAAGTTTATGGAGAAAAAAATATTAGTTACTGGTGCCAGTGGATTCATCGGGAGCTTTTTAGTGGAAGGTGCGCTGGAGCGTGGCATGCAGGTGTGGGCCGGTGTGCGGAAGAGTAGCAGCCGGAAATATTTGCAGGACCCGCGTATCCATTTTGCCGTACTAGATTTTACTGATTCCGATCGTCTGGCCAGTCAGTTGGAAGAACAGAAACGCCAGCATGGGAAATGGGATTACATTATTCATTGTGCAGGGGTGACCAAATGCCTGGACAAGGCCGATTTTGAAATCGGGAATTACTGGGCTACCCGACATTTTATTGAGACACTGAAGCGATTAGACATGCTTCCCGTGAACTTTATTTACATAAGTTCGTTAAGTATATTTGGACCGATTCGGGAAAAAGACTATTCATCCATTTGTGAAACGGACACTCCCCGACCTAATACGGCGTATGGACTGAGTAAACTGCATACCGAGGAATATTTGAAATCCCTCACCAATTTCCCGTACGTGATTTTCCGTCCGACGGGAGTTTATGGTCCACGGGAACGCGATTACTTCTTGATGGCGAAGTCCGTGCAGCAGCATGTGGATTTTGCAGCAGGTTTCAAACGTCAGGATATTACGTTTGTGTTTGTGAAGGACTTGGTACAGGCCATTTACCTGGCTATTGAAAAAAATGTCACAGGCCGCGCTTATTTTGTGAGCGACGGAAAGGTATATAGTAGTCATACGTTTTCCGACTTGATTCGGAAAGAATTGGGAGACCCGTGGATGCTTCGTTTCGTTTGTCCGTTGTTTCTTTTGAAAGCCATTTCCTTTGTGGCAGAGAATGTAGGACGGATACTCCGTAAGACGAGTACACTGAATTGTGATAAATATCGTATTATGAAACAGCGCAACTGGCGGTGCGACATCTCACCGCTGGAAAAGGAGTTAGGATATGTTCCCGAATATCCGTTGGAAAGAGGTGTAAAAGAAATCATTGCCTGGTATAAAAAAGAAGGATGGCTATAGAACTGAAGTTATTTGAACGAGTAGAAAGTGGAAAGGGCTTGTTTGCTGTAGAAAGCATTAGCTTGATTTACAATGCACTAACCACTATTTTGATTTTGCTTTTGTATCCCCGGATGGATCATCCCGGGATGATGTTGCTGGAACGTTTGGGCATTGTGGTCCTGACGTTCGTACTGATATATTTGTATCAGGCATTTCCCTGTCGTTTGACGGCTTTTGTCCGTATGGTCGTGCAAATGTCATTGTTGGCATACTGGTATCCGGATACGTTTGAATTTAACCGCTTGTTCCCGAACCTGGATTACGTGTTTGCTTCCGCCGAACAGGCTATTTTTCATTGCCAGCCTTCGGTGGAATTTAGCAAGCTGTGTCCTTCCATGTGGTTCAGTGAGCCTTTCAATATGGGGTATTTCTTTTACTATCCCATGATGCTGATTGTGGTGGTATATTATTTCCTGACCCGTTTTGAATGGTTTGAGAAGATTTGCTTCGTGCTGGTCACTTCTTTCTTCATTTACTATTTGTTCTACATTTTGGTGCCGGTGGCCGGACCTCAATTCTATTTCCCGGCCATTGGAATGGATAAAGTGAACGCTTGTGATTTTCCGGCAATAGGAGATTATTTTAATGACAATACTTTCTTGCTCCCTGGACCGGGATATGAACATGGATTCTTTTATAATCTGGTAGAAGCTTCACAGGAAGTGGGTGAACGTCCTACGGCTGCTTTCCCCAGTTCACATGTGGGAATCTCTACGATTGTGATGATTATGGCCTGGCGTGTGAACCGAAAATTGGCCTACATTCTGTTCCCGTTCTATGTGTTGCTGTGCTGTGCCACAGTGTATATTCAGGCGCACTACCTGATTGATTCGCTGGTGGGACTTATTACCGCTTTCTTCGTATATCAGCTGGCTACGCTGATGTATAAGCGTTGGTTTATTTCTCCGGTCTTTAAACGGATGTATTAAAAAAATCGGTAAGGATTATTTATTCCTTACCGAAAGTAGCTTCTATATGGTCTAATATGCCATTCAGTTCATTCAATGTTTCTGCGCGAAGCATGGCAATACGTGTATCCTTGAAATTAGGAATCCCTTTAAAAAGAGGGGATGCAGCTAAATGACGGCGTACATGCAGGATACCTCTGCGTTCATCCAGCAGGTTTACACTGTCGAGCACTTCCTGACGCAATACATCCATTCGCCATTTGAAAGAAAGGGGTGGCAACTCTTCACCTGTTTCCAGATAATGTTTTACTTCCTTGAAAATCCAGGGACGTCCGAAGCTGGCCCGTCCAATCATGATGGCATCTACTCCGTATTGCTCAAAACATTCTTTGGCACGTTGTGGGGTAGTGATGTCACCGTTTCCGATAATGGGAATACGCATTCTCGGATTTTTCTTGACTTCCCCAATCAGAGTCCAGTCGGCTTCACCGGTATACATCTGTGCACGGGTACGTCCGTGGATGGTTAGGGCTTCAATTCCACAGTCCTGTAATTGTTCCGCCAGTTCTACGATAATCTTGTGTTCTGCATCCCATCCCAGGCGGGTTTTCACGGTAACCGGAATCTTTACGGCATCTACTACCGCACGGGTTATTTCGAGCATCTTAGGTACGTTTTGCAGCATGCCGGAGCCAGCACCTTTTCCTGCCACCCGCTTTACCGGGCAACCGAAGTTCAGGTCTAATATATCAGGCTTGGCCTGTTCTACGATGCGGGCTGCTTCCACCATGGTATCCGTATCCTTTCCGTAAATCTGAATGGCTACCGGACGCTCTTTTTCGCTGATGTTCAGTTTCAGCATGGTCTTCCCTACCGAACGAATCAGGGCATCGCTCGATACAAATTCCGTGTACACCATGTCGGCACCAAACTGCTTGCACATCAGGCGGAATGCAGGGTCGGTGACGTCTTCCATCGGTGCCAGTAATACTGGCTTTTCTCCTAAATCTATGTTTCTAATTTTCATTGCCTTGATATTGTCGCGCAAAGGTAGTGAAATTTTATTATATCCTGAAAAAACGCTACCTTTGCACCGTAATATTACAATCACGGAAATGAGTTATACAATCAAAGATTTTGAAATCATGGCGCCCGTAGGCTCACGTGAGTCATTGGCGGCTGCCCTTCATGCCGGAGCTGATTCCATCTATTTCGGTATTGAAAGCTTGAACATGCGTGCGCGTTCGGCGAGCACTTTTACTATAGACGATTTGCGTGAAATCGCCAAGATATGCGATGAACATGGGGTAAAGAGTTACCTGACCATTAATACCATTATTTACGATGAGGATATTGCCTTGATGCGTAAAATAGTGGATGCGGCAAAAGAGGCAGGTATCAGTGCGGTCATTGCGGCCGATGTGGCAGTCATGGCTTACTGTAATGAAGTGGGACAGGAGGTACACCTTTCTACTCAGTTGAACATCAGTAATGCAGAAGCACTGAAATTTTATTCACGTTTTGCCGATGTGGTGGTACTGGCACGCGAACTGAACCTGAAGCAGGTACGCAAGATTTACGATGCTATTCAGGAGCAGCAAATCAAGGGGCCGATGGGAGAACTGGTTCGTATCGAAATGTTCTGTCACGGAGCTTTGTGTATGGCCGTCTCCGGCAAGTGCTATTTGAGCCTGCACGAAATGAATTCGTCGGCCAACCGCGGTGCCTGCACACAGATTTGTCGTCGCGGTTACGAAGTGACCGACCTTGACACGGGCGACCAGTTGGCGATTGAAAACAAATATATCATGTCGCCGAAGGACTTGAAGACCATCCATTTCATGAACAAGATGATTGATGCTGGCGTGCGCGTGTTCAAAATCGAGGGCCGTGCCCGCGGTGCCGAATATGTTCGTACCGTGGTTTCTTGCTACAACGAGGCTATCAATGCCTGCATCGACGGAACTTATTCCGAAGAAAAGGTGGCGCAATGGGACGAACGCCTGTCGAAAGTGTTCAACCGTGGATTCTGGAACGGCTATTATCTCGGCCAGCGTTTGGGTGAATGGACCTCGAAATATGGCTCGTCGGCAACGCGCGTGAAAATCTATGCCGCCAAGGGTATCCGCTATTTCTCGAATATCCATGTGGCTGAATTCCAGATGGAAAACGACGAGCTTCATGTTGGCGACGAAATTGTCATCACCGGACCGACAACGGGAGCCATCATCATGAAGGTGGAAGAAATCCGTGTTGACCTGAAGCCGGTTGAAAAGACCGTGCGTGGCGAGCGTTTCTCTATCCGTGTTGACGAAAAAGTGCGCCCGAGCGACAAACTGTTTATTTGGCGTGACGTGGTAGAAGTGCGCAAAAACCGCGTCATTAAATAGAACAATCTTTATTGAAATATTCCCGCCCTTGTTTCCCCGAAGCAAGGGCTTTTTTATGCCTATACCCCGAAAAAGTCTGTACGAATGGAAAGTTTTTATGGGTATAACCCTAAAAAGTGTCTTGTGTGAGATGTCGGTTTGGGGGAATAAAAACGGTGTAACTATTTGATTTATGCGTTGAAATGATTAACTTAGAGGCATAAACCCAAATAGTAAGGTGTATGGACGAACGGTTGTTGATAAAGTGTGAGAATACGATAGTGGCCGATGAGGTGGTGGAGTTGCTTCACGCTCATGGTATCGTGTCGCGGCAGCACGATGAAAGCCAGGACCCGCGAATCGGTGCTTATGGCCCGCTGACGGGTATTTCCATCTTTGTGTTTGAACGGGATTATGAGCAGGCTAAAACGCTTGTCGCATCCGTATGGAAGGAGAAAAATGCCGTGCGCCCGTTCTGTCCGAAATGTGGCAGTGAAAACACGGTTCCTCTTGTCCGTCGTCCTGTGGCGGGGTTGATTGTGCTTTCCGTGCTTTTGGTCGTTGTTCCGGCCGTATATATTGGTTTGCCGAAGGTGTTGGGCTTGCGTTCGGGCGTGGCCGATTACGTAGCCTTATTTATGGCAATCATGGGCATCGTGCTGGCATTTACGATTAAAACCTACAACTATCGCTGTTCCGACTGTGGCAAAAAATTTACCCGCTGACAGTCTTCGGTAATTTCCTTATAATGAGTTAATAATACCCTCATGCGGATAATAAGCCGCAAATTTTGCGGTTAATTATAAAATTCCGGCCGTTAGAACCATTCGAATTCTAACGGCCGGAGTTTGTATTGGGGATTGTTTCAGATTCAGCTGTGTGCGGCGGTTTGGATGACTTCTCCAAGGGTCGGGTGCGTGTGGACTATGTTCTGCAAATCGTCAAGCGTTGCGCCTACGCTGATAAGCGCACACACTTCCTGCACGAGGTCGGCCGCATGCGGACCGAACAGATGGCAGCCCAACAGTTTGCCGTCGTCGCCCACTACGAGCTTGCAGAAGCCGTCGGTTTCGTCGAGGCACACTGCCTTACCGTTGGCACGGAAGAACGATTTCTTGCAGGTGCAGGCTATGCCCTTTTCCTTGCATTCGTCTTCGGTCAGCCCTACGGTTGCCGCTTCCGGCATGGTGAATACGGCCGCCGGCATCACGTTGAGATTCAGCTTGTCGGGAATTCCCATGATGTGGTTCAATGCACGGATGCCCTGGAACGTAGCCGCATGAGCCAGCATATAGCCGCCGATGATGTCGCCGATGGCGTAGATATGTGGCACGCTGGTCTGCATGTTTTCGTTTACGACAACGCCGCGCGGCGTAGCCTCAACGCCAACATCCTCCAAGTTCAGCGATGACAGGTTCGGACGTCGTCCTACGGCCATCAGCACCTTGTCGGCCACTACGGTCTCTTCCTTGCCCTTGCGGGTGTAGGTCACCGTCAGTTCGTCGCCGCTTTGTGCAATGGCACTCACGGCTGCCTGAGTGGTTATTGTAATGCCCCGTTTGCCCAATGACTGGCGCAGGCGTTTTGCCATGTCGCTGTCGAAGCGCGGAAGGATTTCCTTGGCATATTCCACTACAGTCACCTCGCTGCCGAAACTGGTGAATATCGAAGCAAATTCAAGACCAATGACACCCGCTCCGATGATGCAGAGACGGT
>OHBW01001175.1_pt1 | contig 10690 bp, 10 predicted proteins | sample 1577411 | NCBI WGS metagenome assembly OHBW01 (sample SAMEA3879534, study PRJEB24766) | human gut metagenome | biome: human-associated habitat; feature: feces | place: USA | collected 1985/1987 | reverse complement strand
CGGCAGTTTTTCAGTAAACTTCTCCGCATAAGCTTTGGCAAGCTGCTGCATCAGTTCTCCCTCCGCACGGAAGGTAACAAAATTAGTTGCCGTCGGCCATACCTTAAAGCCTAAGGCTTTCAGGCAGTCCGCAAATTTATCGCGTTCCTCGCGAATGGTTTTGATGCGCTCCTTATACAGCTCCTTGTTTTCGTAAACAGTTTTGGCTGCCATCAGCGTAAAGGCATTTACATGATAAGGCAGCAAAGCCTTGCCCAGCTGACGCACCAGCCCCAGCGCACCTACTGCGTAACCGCAGCGCAAGCCTGCCAAGCCATAGGCCTTGGAAAAGGTGCGGAAAACCATCAGATTGCTGTAGCGTCCCACTAAGCTCAAAGTAGAGCCTGCTACCAGCCACAGCTTGTGCATCGGACGCAAATCATTCGGTGCCAGCTCCTTGCCATCGGCAAATTCCATGTAGGCCTCGTCCATGATAACAGGGCAATCTACATTAGCGAGAATTTTTTCCATAGCTGCCAGGCTGTTATAGTTGCCTGTCGGGTTGTTCGGATTGCAGACAATCAACAGCGAAGGCTGCTGCTCCTTACAAAAGCTGATAACGCTGTCAGCATCAACAAAGCCTTCGGCTGTCAGCGGATAGCGCACCTCCTCGCTGTCGGAAAGGGCAGCGTATTCGCCGTACATGGAAAACGACGGCCATGGTACGGCAATCTTTTTCCCGGGGCCGCCAAAAACATAGCAGGCCTTTTCCAGCAGCTCGCTGGAGCCGTTGCCTATTTTTACACAATCAATATCCACATCCAGCTCTTTGGCAATCACTTCGCACAGGTTTTCCGATTTAATCGGCGGATAACGGTTAAACGGGAAGCGTGCGGTGCGCTGGGTAATTTTTTCCGCAATCTCCTGCGGCAGCGGATAATTACTTTCGTTGGCGTTAACAATAATATCCGCCGCCACGCTTTCTACGGCATATTCCTCCATCGCCTCAATACTTTGGCGAACAGTAAAGCTACTCATCTTCTGCCTCCTTATCTACCCACACGTTTACGAATAGCGTTGGCATGAGCCTGCAGGCCCTCTGCTTCAGCCAAGGTAATAATATCGTCGGCAGCGGCCAAAAGCGCCGGAGCAGTGTAGGCAATGATGCTTGTTTTTTTCATAAAGGTTTCTACGTTCAGTACGGAATAGAACTTCGCCGTACCGCCTGTCGGCAGAACGTGGTTCGGTCCTGCATAGTAATCGCCCAGCGGTTCCGGAGAATAAGCACCCAGGAACATAGCACCGGCATTACGGATATACGGCATAATTTCAAACGGTGCCTTAGTCATGATTTCCAAGTGCTCAGGTGCAGAAAGGTTAGCCATTTCGATAACGGTAGGCATATCCTTGGCAAGGATAATTTTGCCTGCCTGCTGCAGTGAGGTACCGGCGATTTCCTTACGCGGCAGCTGTGCCAGCTGTACTTCGATTTCCTCGCCCACAGCATTAGCTACACGCTCGCTGTCGGTAATCAGGATAGCGCAGGCCAGCGGATCATGCTCTGCCTGACTCAGAAGGTCTGCTGCCAGATAGGTCGGATTAGCACTGTCATCTGCAACAATCAGGATTTCGCTCGGACCGGCAAGCATATCAATATCAACGTGACCGATAACGGCTTTTTTAGCCAAAGTTACGAAGATATTGCCGGGGCCGGTGATTTTTTCTACCTTCGGTACGGTTGCTGTGCCAAAGGCCAGCGCAGCAATCGCCTGTGCGCCGCCCATTTTATAAATTTCGGTAACGCCGATTAATTTTGCCGTTACCAGTACGTTCGGATTAACCTTGCCGTCCTTTCCGGGCGGTACGGCCATCACAATGCGGGGAACGCCTGCTACCTTTGCCGGGCAGGCATTCATCATTACAGACGAAGGATAAGCAGCAGTGCCGCCGGGAACATAAATACCGACGGAATCAACCGGGGTAACCTTTTGGCCCAGCAGTGAACCGTAAGGACGGTTCGTAAGCCAGGTTTTCGGCATCTGCTCCTCATGGAACTTCATAACATTGGCGATGGCACGCTCCAAAGCAGCCTTTACTTCCGGTTTGACAATAGCTTCCGCTTCCGCAAATTCTTCCTCGGTTACACGGATATTTTCCGGTGTCAGCTCTACGCGGTCAATCAGCTTAGTATAGTAAAAAAGGCTTTCATCACCGTTTTTGCGCACATCAGCAACAATCTGGTCAACAACCTGTGCTGCCGTCATGTGTCTGCCGAACATAGCATCCGTGCCTGCCTGAATGCGCGGAGATAATTCCACCTCGTCAAAAGCCTTCTTCTTCATTAAAGCAGCAATCTCTGCTGCGCTCATCTTTCTTGCGTCTGTAACCTGCATTTTATTTATCCTCCTCATTTAAAACAATACGTAAATCCTCAACCAGCTTGTGCAAGCGCGCAAATTTCAGTTTGAAGCTGGCGCGGTTGGCAATCAGTCTGGCAGTAGCGGTAAAAATAGAATCAACCTCCGCCAGTTTATTTTCTTTCAGGGTACGCCCTGTTTCTACTATATCTACAATCATTTCGCTCAGGCCCACTATAGGTCCCAGCTCAATCGAGCCGTTGAGCTTCACAATTTCTGTCTGAATGCCCAGTTTATTGAAATAAGCCTTGGCGCAGTTAGGATACTTCGTTGCTACCCGCAGGTGAGCGTAATCCGTCAGCTTAGCGCGTCGCTTGGCCTCAGGCACTGCCATCATCAGGCGGCAGCGGCCAAAGCCCAAATCCAAAAGCTCCACTACGTCCTTATCCTGCTCCAGCAGCACATCCTTGCCGATGATGCCGATATCTGCCGCACCGTATTCAACATATGTCGGCACATCAACAGTTTTGGCAATAATGAAGCGTACCTTGGTTTCCTCGTTGCTGATTACCAGCTTGCGTGAATCCTCGGTAACGTTTTCGGCGCTGTAGCCTACCTTCGCCAGCAGGCGTACAGACTTATCGAACAGCTTGCCCTTCGGCAAAGCTATAGTAATGTATTCGTCCATAAAAATACCCCTCTATATTTCCCAGCCATAAGCTTAATGTGTATATTGTCTTTCTGTTAAGCTTATTCTACATATACTAACGATTTACAGCCATATTCCTTCACTGCGAGCGCTGCTCCCTGCAGGTCCGCAGCCTCGGTCAGCAGCTTAACGCTGCGGCCTTCACGGCGCAATGCTGTCGCTTTGGCAATCGCCTCCGGCAGCTTGCCTTCGCTCCAAGCTACCAGTACATCCCAGGTGCGGTTATTGGTAATAACGCCGTTGCGTTCCAAAGCCAGCAGTACGCGGTCCACGCCGACGGCAAAACCTGTTGCCGGGCATTCCATCCCGAAGCGCTGCATCATCTTATCGTAGCGTCCGCCGCCTGCCACCGGATAACCCATTTCCGGCAGGTACACTTCAAAAAGCATGCCCGTGTAATAGTCAAGCGAACGATATAAGCCAAGATCAAAGCTCAAATAGCCTGCGGCGCCGTAAGCATCCACCAGCTTGTAGATTTTGCGCAAATCATTCAGAGCGCCTTGGCACTTAGCGTTAGTTACTATTGCAGCAACTTTGTCCAAAAGCTCTATGCCACCCTGCAGGAAGAGGAAATCGGCAAAAAGCTGCTTGATTTCCGGACGGATATTTTCCATCGCATCTGCCATCTGCTGCATGCCCACAGCATCATGACGGCGCAGGCAATCCTTCAGTTGCTGCAGCTGAGCAGCATCAAAGCCTGCTTCCTCCGCCAGGCCGTTGATAAAATCAACGTGGCCCAGGCTGATAGCGAACTTCTGCAAGCCTGCAGCCTGCAATGCTTCGGCTGCCAGCACGATAACCTCGGCATCGGCAGCGGCACCGCTGGCACCCAGCATTTCTACACCAGCCTGCTCGAATTCGCATTGGCGTCCCGCCTGAATTTCTTCATAACGGTAAAGATTTGCCAGATAGCAAAGACGTTTAATCTTTTCGCCGCCCTGCAGGCGTGTCGCTGTCAGACGGGCAATCGGTGCCGTCATATCATTGCGCAGCGCCAGCAGATTATTGCTGCGGTCAAAAAAACGAAAGTCCCCTTTGCTACCTGCGGCGCCAAAAGTATCAACATATTCGAAATCAGGTGTTTTTACCTCATCATAGCCCCATTTATCAAAAACGTTGATAATCGCATTTTCAATTCCGCGGCGTGTCTTCATCTCTCCCGGCAGAATATCCTTGGTTCCGTATGGAACCTGGTATACCTTGTTAGTCATCTTCTTTCTTCCCCTCTTTTATAACTTGCATAACAGAATTATAACCGTCAGCGCCGTAAACAAGACAACGCTTAACGCGTGAAATGGTTGCGGTGCTGGCACCGGTTTTCTCTACGATAGTTTCATAGATACAGCCTTCATCCAACATGCGTGCCACCTCCAGGCGCTGTGCCATTGCCTTCAGCTCGCTGATAGTACAGATATCCTCAAAAAATTTATAGCATTGCTCCTCATCCTTTAAGCTGAGAATCGCTTTGAATAACTGGTCTGTTAAATGATCATGAATATTTGCTGCCATTTTTTAGTTTCCTCCTGTGCGTTACATGCATATAACGATAGTACTTTAACTCACTAACTCGTAAAAATACTTTAATACTTTATCTTGTGAAAGTCAAGAAAAATTTACAAAAAATCTTTTTTCCGCAGGTTTTGTAAAAAATTTCGCATTTCCCTTTACAATTACCTAGTATTTTGATATAATTTGAGCAATTCCTGAAATCCATTGGACGCAGCTTTACAGCTTTACAGTTTTTTAGTAAATTTTACGCAAAACTGTTGACAATATCCTAAAATAGATGTATGATTATTTCATTCAAACTTAACAGAGATTTCATCAAGAGTAGCTGAGGGACTGGCCCGATGAAGCTACGGCAACCACACATCAGTGAACGGTGCCAATTCCAACGGATAATTCCGGCAGATGAAGATTACAGATGCAAAGTATCCTTCGCCGTGCCGGTGAAGGATTTTTTTACGTCGGCCGTCGATTCCGACAGCTGACGTACACCGGAGAATGCGACTCTCAAGCAGCATCCGCTGACTTCTATTGGAAAATAATCTCTCACACTAAAATAAGGACTGCTGAAACTTGCGGTCACATTAGAAAGGAACACAAGAATGATAGAACTAGTTAATGTAGAAAAAACCTACTACAGCAAAGCCGGCGACATCCATGCTCTGCATAAAACAAGCCTGAGCATCAAGGCTGGCGAAATTTTCGGTATCATCGGTCTTTCCGGTGCCGGCAAATCCACATTGGTGCGCTGCATCAACATGCTGGAAAAACCGACTGCAGGCCAGGTATTCGTTGACGGCCAGGAGCTGACCGCCATGAGCGAAGCACAGCTGCGTAAAGCACGTCAAAGCATCGGCATGATTTTCCAGCACTTCAACCTGCTGGCAAGCCGTACTGTTTATGATAACATCGCTTTTCCGCTGGAAATCCAAGGTCTGAGCAAGAGCGAAATCGACAAGCGCGTACGTCCTCTGTTGGAGCTGGTACAGTTGGAAAGCCGTGCCAACTACTATCCCAGCCAGTTGTCCGGCGGCCAGAAACAGCGTGTAGGCATTGCCCGCGCCCTGGCAAGCAATCCTAAGGTACTGCTGTGCGACGAAGCAACCAGCGCCCTCGACCCGCAGACTACCAAATCTATTCTGCATCTGCTGCAGGACATCAACAAAAAGATGAATCTGACCATCGTGTTGATTACACACCAGATGGAGGTTGTAAAAACCATCTGTGACCGCGTTGCTGTTATCGAAAGCGGCGACATCATTGAGGAAGGCCCGATGATTGATGTTTTCACCAATCCGCAGCACCCCACTACCAAGGAATTTACCAAGAGTGTTATCAACGCCGAGCTGCCTGACATCGTTAAACAGATGAAATTAAGCGATACCTATACAGAAGGCAGCAAGCTGCTGGTGCGTATCTCCTTCATCGGCGACAGTGCCAGCGAGCCTATTATTTCCGGCATGGTAAAACATTTTGATGTTGACGTAAGCATTATTTCCGGTAATACCGACCAGCTGAAGGATGTCCTCTTCGGCACCCTGCTGATTGAGATTTCCGGCGACCGCGAGCGCATTAAAAATGCATTGGAATATCTGCATCAACAGCATCTGAAAACGGAGGTAATTGGCTATGAGTCCTGATATGATTGACCTTTTAATAAAATCCTTTTGGGAAACCTGCTACATGGTTTTCGCTTCTACCGCACTTTCCACTTTAATCGGCATTCCGCTGGGCGTAATCCTTACCGTAACCCGTAAGGACCACATTCTGCCGAACCAACCGCTTAACACTATTCTGGGCGCGATTGTCAACGCAACACGTTCCACTCCTTTCATTATATTAATGGTAGCAATTATTCCGCTGACACGTATGATTGTCGGCTCTTCCATCGGTACTACCGCAGCAATCGTGCCGCTGACTATTTCCGCAGCACCGTTCATTGCACGTATCATTGAATCTTCTCTGCTGGAAATCAACCCAGGCATTATCGAAGCAGCTCAGGCTATGGGTGCAAGCCCGATGCAGATTATCACTAAGGTACTGCTTCCCGAAGCAATGCATTCCATCGTACTGGGTGTAACGCTTGCCATCATCAGCTTAATAGGCTATTCCGCAATGGCCGGCACCTTAGGCGGCGGCGGTCTTGGTGACCTGGCAATCCGCTACGGCTACCAGCGCTTCCAGATGGATGTTATGATTGCCACCGTTGTCGTGCTCATCGTCATGGTACAGGCAATGCAGTCCTTAGGCGATTACGCATCCAAAAAGCTTAACAAAAACAAACTGTAATCTACAGGCCAAATGAGGATTTACAACGATGAAGCGAGTTTCATCGACGTAATAAAGAAAAAAGCCGCTGCTGCCAGACAGCAGACCACCATTATTTTAGGGAGGAACAACTTATGAAGAAAATTACTAAACTTTTACTTACCGTTGCGCTCTGCGCACTGACCATCATCGCCGCAGGCTGCGGCGGTGACAACAAGGCAGCCGACAAAAAGGCTGACCCGAACGCACCTGTTAAAATCGGCGTAACCGCAGGTCCGCACGCTGAAATCATGGACAACGTTAAAAAGCTGGCTGAAAAACAAGGCCTGAAAATCGAAGTTGTCGAATTCTCCGACTATGTAACCCCGAACGTATCCCTGGCACAGGGCGAGCTGTTTGCCAACTCCATGCAGCATGCTCCGTATCTGGCAGCAACTCTGAAAAAAGAGCCTAAATTCGAACTGGTTGAAGCTTTCAAAACCGTAAACTTCCCAATGGCTATCTATTCCACCAAATACAAAAAGGTTGAGGATATCCCGGCAGGCGCAACTATCGGCATTCCTAACGATCCGTCCAACGGTGCTCGTGCACTTCTGGTTCTGGCTGACAAAGGCTTCATCGAAGTTAAGGATAAAAACGATGTTTCCACCTCTGTAGCAAGCATCACCAAAAATCCGAAAAACTACAAGATTCAGGAGCTGGACGCTGCTTCCATTCCTAAAGCAATGGGCGACCTTGATATTGCCGTAATCAATGCCAACTATGCACTGGTTGCCAAGCTGAACCCGTCTAAGGACAGCCTGCTGGTTGAACGCGCCGATAACCCGTTTGTTAACATCTTCGTAACCACCAAGGCTAACGAAAAGGATCCGCGTATGGAACAGCTAAAGAAGATTTACACCTCCGCTGAAAACAAAAAATTCATCGAGGATCACTTCAAAGGCTCTATTACTCCGGCATTCTGATTTACCGAAGCAAAACTCCAAAGCTCCCGCAGACTTCTGTGGGAGCTTTTCTTACACTAATAGAATTTCTAAAAAAATTTCGCGTTTAGCACTTTACAAATTTAGCGTACTAAAGTATAATGGGTACATAGTTAAATGCTAATTAACAAATGAGGTGTGGAAAATGAAAAAATTAGTAGCTTTAGTAATGGGCCTGATGATGATGCTCATGATGGTTGCCGGTTGCGGCAGCGACGGCCCGAAAAAAATGGTAATCGGTCTGGACGATAACTTCGCTCCTATGGGTTACCGCAATGAAAAGAATGAAATCGTCGGCATGGATATCGACCTTGCACGCGAAGCCTGCAAGCGTGCCGGCATGGAAGTAGAATTTAAACCAATCGACTGGGGTGCAAAGGAAGCAGAGCTCAAATCCAAACGCATTGATGCTATCTGGAACTGCTTCACCGTTAACCCGGAGCGTGAAAAGGTATATGGCATGTCCAAGCCTTACATCAACAACTCCCAGCTGGTTGTTGTTCCTAAGGATTCTCCGATTAAAACCCTCGAAGATTTAAAGGGTAAAATCGTAGCGGTACAGGATGACAGCACAGGCTCCTACCTGCTCGAACAGCCTGCACACAAAGAGTTGGCAGCTTCCATGAAGGAAGTTCGCAAATATCCCGACTTCGCAGCTATTTACATGGAAATAGACAACAAACGTGTTGATGCTGCTATCGTAGACGCAGTTCTTGCTCGCGGCTATTATGACAAAAAGAAACCCGGTGCCTACAGAATTCTTGAGCAGAACATGGGCGATGAGGTTGTAGCAATTGCCTTCCGTAAGGACGACAAAGACTTCAAAGACCGCATCGACAAAGCTATGGATGAAATGAAAAAAGACGGTACCTGCACAAAGATTTCCGAAAAATGGATGGGCGCAGATATCACAAAATATTAATTTGTTATCACTTGAGGGCTGTCGCATTTAGCGGCAGCCCATATTATAATTATATGGAGAGAAATAATTTATGGATTACGTTTTAAATATCATCCCTCAGATGATGGATGGCTGCCTGGTATCATTTCAAGTTTTTATTATCACCATCGTACTGAGCATTCCGTTGGGCATTCTGCTCAGCCTCGGCCGTGTTTCCGGCATTAAACCCCTGCAGGCCCTCATAGGCGGCTACGTTTGGATTTTGCGCGGTTCCCCGCTGATGCTGCAGATTTTCTTCGTTTACTTCGTACTGCCGTCCGTAGGCATTCGCCTGCCGGACTTTGAATCGGCCATCGTAGCCTTTGTATTAAACTACGCTGCCTACTTCTGCGAAATCTTCCGCGCCGGCATTCAGGCAATTCCTGCAGGCCAATACGAAGCAGCGCACACTCTAGGCATGAACTATGTGCAGACCATGCGCCGCATTATCCTGCCGCAGGTTATCCGCATCATCCTGCCGCCTATCAGCAACGAAACCATTACTCTGGTAAAGGATACCTCACTGGTATACGTTCTGGCAATGAACGATCTGATGCGTACCGCACGCAATCTGGTACAGCGTGACTTTTCTATTACCCCCTTCATCGTTGCTGCTGTCTTCTACCTGCTGGCAACTCTGATTTTAACCCTTGTTTTTGAACGTCTGGAAAAACGCTTCTCCAGATATGACCAATAGGAGGAGTAACCACCATGACAACTAAAATCAAAGCAACCAATATCTGGAAAAAATTCAATAACCTGGAAGTACTAAAGGGCATTGACCTTGAAGTAAATGAGGGCGAAGTTGTTGCCGTTATCGGCCCTTCCGGTGGTGGCAAGAGTACCCTGCTGCGCTGCCTCAACAAGCTGGAAACCATCGATAAAGGCAGCATCACCATCGACGGCGAAGAGCTGTGCCGTGAAACCTCCGGTGGTACGGAATATGTCAAGAACAACGATGTCCGCCGCATTGCCTGCAAAATGGGCATGGTATTCCAACAGTTCAACCTGTTCCCGCATATGACTGTTATGCAGAATCTGATGCTGGCACCGATGAAGGTACGCGGCGTTTCTAAGGATGAAGCAGAAAAGACTGCGCATATGTACCTGAAAAAGGTTGGCATGGAAGACAAAGCCAATAATTATCCCGACCAGCTCAGCGGTGGTCAGCAACAGCGTGTTGCTATTGCGCGTGCCCTGTGCATGAAGCCGAAGGCTCTGCTGTTTGACGAACCTACCAGTGCTCTCGACCCGGAAATGGTTAACGAGGTTCTGGACGTTATGAAACAGCTGGCTAACGAAGGCATGACTATGGCTGTTGTTACTCACGAAATGGGCTTTGCCCGTGAGGTTGGCGACCGTGTATGCTTTGTAGACGGTGGCAAGATTTTGGAAGAGGGTACTCCGGAAGAAATTTTTGGCAATCCGAAAGAAGAACGCACCAAAAACTTCCTGTCCAAGATTTTATAATTACTTGATTTTTATTAAAAGCACATCTGTAAAGGTGTGCTTTTTTCAACTAATCATCATTTATGGAGTGATAATTATGCAAATGCAATTCGACGGACAACAATATCCTTACGCTTCGTGCCGTCGCGTAGTTTATGGCAGACGCGGTATGGTCTGCACCTCGCAGCCATTGGCCTCGCAGGCCGGCCTGCAGATTTTGCAGCAGGGCGGTAACGCTGTAGATGCAGCCATCGCGACAGCAATTTGTCAGACTGTAGTGGAGCCTACGAATAACGGTCTTGGCAGTGACTGCTTTGCGATTGTCTGGGTAAAGGATAAGCTTTATGGTATCAACGGCAGCGGTTATGCGCCGCAGAACCTGACGGCGGAGGCAGTGCGCGCTGCAGGCTATACAGATAAAATGCCGTTCAGAGGTTGGAAGGCTGTGACTGTTCCGGGAGCACCTTCAGCCTGGGCGGAGCTGCACAAGCGTTTCGGC
>OHBW01001167.1_pt1 | contig 10758 bp, 8 predicted proteins | sample 1577411 | NCBI WGS metagenome assembly OHBW01 (sample SAMEA3879534, study PRJEB24766) | human gut metagenome | biome: human-associated habitat; feature: feces | place: USA | collected 1985/1987 | reverse complement strand
ATCCCGGACCTCGTCGAGGGTCTGACCCGCTTTCGGAAGACCTTGCAGCACGAGGGCTCCGTAGTCGGCCCGCTGATCCGGGTACGAGAAGGCGTCGAGTACTTTCTGTTGCTGCATCAGGTCGAGGTCGATCATGCCGGCCTGTCCGTTGTAGAGGATCCGGCTGGCCAACAGCAGGTATTCCGCATCGTCCGATGCGGCGTTGTCCGTGCGCCATGCCAGCGTTACGTTCGCGGCGTCGGGACCGTAAACCTCCTTGACGATGGGTTTGGTGATCGGGGCTTCGGGTTCGAAGGCGAGCTGCGGGATATTCTCGTTCGGCTGCATATCGCCGAAATATTTGTCGATCGTGGCGATCATCTGGTCGGGATCGAAGTCGCCCGAGACGCAGACGGCCATGTTGTTGGGCACGTAGTAGGTCTTGTGGTAGTTCCGCACGTTGGTAATCGAGGGGTTCTTCAGATGCTCCTGCGTACCGAGTACGGTCTGCGTGCCGTAGGGGTGGTGGGGGAAGAGTGCGGCGTCGAGGGCCTCCCATACCTTGCGCGAGTCGCGCGTGAGCGACATGTTCTTCTCCTCGTAGATGGTCTCCAGCTCGGTGTGGAAGCCGCGGATGACGGGATTGCGGAAGCGGTCGGCCTCGATTTTCGCCCAGTTCTCAATCTCGTTCGAGGGGATGTTCTCGACATAGACGGTCATGTCCTGCGACGTGTAGGCGTTGGTGCCCGTGGCGCCGATGGCGGCCATCAGCTTGTCGTACTCGTTGGGAATGGCGATTTTCGACGCTTCGTAGCTGATGGAGTCGATGCGGCGGTAGAGGGCAGCGCGCTCGGTCTCGTCCGTGGTCTTGCGGTAGACCTCGAAGAGCTGTTCGATTTCGTCGAGCATCGGCTTCTCGGCGGCGTAGTCCGAGGTGCCGAAGTTGGGCGTACCCTTGAACATGAGGTGCTCGAAGTAGTGGGCAAGACCGGTCGTCTCCGCAGGGTCATTCTTGCCGCCGACCCGCACGGCGATGTAGGTCTGGATGCGCGGCGTTTCGGGGTTGACGCTCATGTAGACCTTCAGTCCGTTGTCGAGCGTGTAGATGCGGGTGCCCAGCGGGTCGCCGGCCACCGATTCATACTTGTCTCCCGAACAAGCGGCTGTCAGCACCGCGGTGATGCAGACGGCCAGGAATCTGAGTTTTTTCATGTATGTTTGGTTTAGAAAAGTGAGACGAACCAGTCCCGTGCGACGGGGTAGGTGTCGGCGGCGATGTGGAGGAACATGCCGACGGCGGCGATGAGCTTGAGCCCCGTGCCGACGATGAACGAGAGGAACGAGCCGAACCCGACGAGGATGGCCTTCGGAATGTTCTCCCGGTTGTGGCACAGCTCGCCGATGACGGCGCCGATGACCAGCGACAGTATGGGGATGAGCTGGTTGCTGCTGCCGATGGCGCCGGAGATGCCGATGCCCATGGACACCAGCGCCGTAGCGCCAAGCACCGTCTGCCGCATTTTTTCCGGCATGAGCCTGCCGCCCAATGTGCCCAGAACGCCGCCGGCCGCAACAGCGGCGGCGTTGATCAATACACCGGTGAGTATCATGGTACCAGTCCTCCGTCCTTGATAATATCCCGCACCACCGTGCCGCCCATCATCAGGCCGGCCACAGAGGGCACCCACGCCACGCTGGCGGGAACGCTGCGCCGTCCGGGTGACGGTGCTTCCAGCTGCTGTGTCTCATGGGGCAGCTCCGGGCTGAACACCACCTTCAGGTGGTGGATCCCCCGGGCGCGCAGCTCCTTCCGCATGACCCGGGCCAGCGGGCAGCCGCTGGTCTTGGAGATATCCGTGACCCGCAGCAGCTCAGGCTCCAGCTTGTTGCCGGTGCCCAGGGCCGACAGGATGGGAATTCCCCGCAGGCGGGCCTGTTGGATCAGGTCCAGCTTGCAGCTGACCAGGTCGATGCAGTCCACGATATAGTCGAATTTCCGGGAGAAAAATTCCTCCCGATGGGCGGCGTCATAGGTGGCGCAGATCGGGTATACCACCGTGTCCGGGTCGATGTCCCGCACACGTGCCGCCGCGACCTCCGCCTTGTACTGCCCCACGGTGGAGGTCAGGGCGCACAGCTGGCGGTTGATGTTGGATATGGATACCGTGTCCTGGTCCACCAGTGTCAACGTGCCAACGCCGCTGCGTGCAAGGCACTCAGCGGCGTAGCTGCCCACGCCGCCCAGACCAAACACCGCCACATGGCTGCGGCGGAGTTTGTCCAAAGCGGGTGCGCCCAATATCATTTCTGTTCTGAGAAAACGCTCGTTCATAGACTCGAAGAAGGGGCGGTGGTCATCAGCCCACGTGCTTCATGCCGTTCTCCTGCACCACATCGGCGCTGTCCAGCAGACCGTCCAGCCAGGCCTCGGTGTCGGTGTTGCGCAGAGCGTTCTCGGCCTGTACCTGCCAGTAGGGCACATCGTCGCCCACAAAGTATATCACATGATAGCCCTTGTAGTTAGAGCTCTCACCGTATACAATGCCGGTATCGCCGGACTGACGGCTCGCATCGAAGCACCAGTCGTTGAACTCGGTGACCATCTGGTTTTTGTAGATCTTGGTGTACAGACCGCCGTTGGTGTTGCTGCCGTCATCCGCACTGAGCTCGTTGGCCAGGGCCGCGAAGCTGTCCTCGGTGGCCTCGCCGGCCTTCCACTGGGCCAGCGCGTCCTCGGCTGCGGTCTTGGCCGCATCCTTAGCCGCCTGCAGGTCGGCCTCATAGGTCTCGGCCTCGCTGTCCAGCGCGCTCTCGTCTACCTTGAACAGGATGTGGCGCACGTCCTTGGTGGCGTATTCCTGACGGCCCACGCTGCGGAACACGACCACATAGCAGTTGGGATCGCTGGCCACAACGGCGCTGTCGCCGGCCTTGCGCGCACTGTCAAATACCCAGTTGGCCACGTCGCTGCCGTTGTTGCTGCCGGCATCGGTGCTGGTGTAGCTGGCGGACGCATAATCCTTGGCCACATCCTCCAGCGCCTCGCCGCCCTGCACGCGCGCCAGCACAGCGGCGGCATCGCTCTCGGCCTTGGCCTTGGCGGCGGCGTTCTCCTCATCGGTGGGCTCCACGGTATTGCCGTCATCGTCCTTGGTGCTGTCGGCGGTACCCTTGAAGTACAGGGACTCATAGCTGGCCACGTCAAAGCTGCTCTTGTTGCCCTGATAGTAGGTCTCCAGGTCGCTGACGGTGTAGGTCAGCTCCTCGGCGTAGTGGCTCTGGTAATGGGTGGCCACGTCCACCAGCTGCACCATCTCCTTGAAGGTATCCACGGTCATGTTCTTGCCGTAGATCAGCTTCAGATACGTCTTCGTGGAGTAGCCGTTCTGCTTGGCGGCGGCGTTGAGCTCCTCCATAGTGGCATCCAGCTCCTCCTGAGTGTGCTCATCGGCGCCCATGCCGTTGGCCTCAGCCTCCTGGGCGGTCAGCACGTACATGGCCAGCTGCTTCACCGCGGTGTCGCGGACATACTGCTCCCATGTGACATCACCCTCGTCCTCGATACCCAGCGCGGTCTTCATGGTGTCGCTCACCACCTGCTGGTCCAGGGATTTGGACGTATCGATGCCGTAAAAGCTGGCATAGCTGCTCTTCAACAGACTGCTCTTCACGTTGGCGTAGAAATACTCCACCTGCCCGGCGGTATATTTCTCACCGTTGATGGTCACGGCGGTGGCGCTGCGCTGCAGCACGCCGGAGTTATACACCAGCAGTACCGCGGCCACGATCACGAACACGCCGGCGATCACGCCGTACAGGATATTGTTCTTGCGTGCCTTGGCCTTCTCCTCCGCCTCGCGGATCTTCTTGGGGTCGGTGACGCCCTGGGCCGCCAGATCCTGCCGGATCTTCTTTTCTCTTGATGCGCTCATTGAAATTCATTCCTCTCGATTTTGGGCGCAATACGCCCTTGTTTGGTAACATACTCGGTCATTATATCGTATACCGCACCTTTTCGCAAGAGGGAAACGCCTGGAATTTGTGAACATTTTACCGCGCTCACTGAGCACAAGACCCCCATTCCGAAACGGAATGGGGGTCTTGTGCTCAGCGACAGGCAGCGGCCATGTTATAACCTGCACAACTCGCAGGTGGGTCGTCTCCGGCTGACTTTACTGCTTCCAGCATCCGCCCGCATACGGCAGGCGGGAGGCCTGCAAACCATCTGCCGATCCGACGTCCCGTATAACTAATGTCAGGATAAATAGAACCGCTGCCCATCGCTCAATTTTCCGCCCTGCCTTCGTCAAATCGGCTCGACGTACAGAAAGTACGCCATCGCCGCTTTGCCATCGGCAGGACGAAAAATCCTGCCGAAGGAGTGGCGTGTATCTTTTTCGCTGCACCGCCGCGCCTCGTCTTGGCGAAAAATCCAGCCATTTTCCGGCGCAGCCGGCGGCGTCTCGCCATCGACAGGACGAAAAATCCTGTCGAAAGATCACTCGTCCTCGTCGGCCAATATCTGCTCCATGAACAGGTCGTAGACTTTATCCAGCTCCTCGTCGCTGTCCAGGGTGCTCAGCAGCTCCTCGCCGTTTTCCATAACGGACTTCAGGATCACCAGGCCGTACTCCTCGGCGGCTTCCTCGTCGGCATCATCCTCCACCACGGGGAAGAACGCCATGTAGGTCTGGCCGTCCAGCTCCAGCGCGTCCACGTACTCCAGTTCAATGTCGTTGCCGTCCTCGTCGGTCAGGGTGATGAAGTTGGGGCCGAATTCCTCGCTCATGGGAGAGTCCTCCTTTGTCTTTATATCCATAGTATACCCGAAAGCTGGAGAAAACGCAAGTGGAAGCATTCGGCAGTTTCTGCCATCTGTCGGACTGAAAATCGGTGGAATGGGGGAAAATAACGGGAATTGAGCAGCCAAACGGGCGGATTTCTGCAAAAAATCCTCTTTTTTGCATTTGACAAGTATGGTAGAATGTTCCTTATAGTGGATTGGTATGTGAATTTTGACCCCGGAACGAAAAGAATACACAGGAACATCAATAAAGAAAGGAAGGTGCCCTGTCTTGAGTGAGAACAAGCGCAGACGGTCGTCGTCCACCGGCTTTTGGGGACGCATCCGGCAGAGCGCCCGGCACATAGAAAACGAGGCAAAGGAGGGTGCGCGCCGGGTAGAGCATAGTGCCGCCGAGGGTGCGCGGCGCGTGCAGCATGACGCGCAGGAGCGTGTGCGGAACATGACCCCTAAGCAGAAGAACGGCTGGAAGAAGGCCGGACGCATCATCGGCACGCTGCTGCTGGTGTTCGTGCTTACGGCGTCCATCTTCGCCGGTATCTTCATGGCGTACATCAACAGCGCCATGCGCGGCAAGGTGGAGGTCTATCTGGACGAATTCGAGACCCAGGTCTCCACCGAGCTGTATTACCAGGACCCCGACACCCAGGAGTGGGTCATGTACCAGACGCTGTACATGGACGAAAACCGCATCTGGGTGGACCTGGAGAACATTCCCAAGTATTTGCAGAAGGCCGCCATCGCCATCGAGGACAAGCGGTTTGAGAAGCACCACGGCGTGGACTGGAAGGGTACCACCCGCGCCATTCTGTACACCCTGTTCGGCAAGAACGTGCAGGGCGGCTCCACCATCACCCAGCAGTTGGTGAAGAACGTCACCGGCGACAATCAGGTGACGGTCAAGCGCAAGATCACGGAGATCTACCGTGCACTGGAGCTGGAAAAGCGCTACGAGAAGGACGAGATCCTTGAAGCCTACCTGAACGAGGTCTACTTCGGCCAGCGCTGCTCCGGCGTGATGACGGCGGCGCGGGTGTATTTTGGCAAGGACGTGTCCGAGCTGTCATTGGCCGAGTGTGCCAGCATGATGGGCATCACCAACAACCCCTCCATGTACGATCCCTTCATCAGCTCCTGGACCCGCGAGAACAACCGGGAGCGCCAGCTGACCATCCTCAGCGAGATGCTCTCTCAGGGCAAGATCGACCAGGAAGAGTATGACGCCGCCGTGGCCGAGGATATCCAGTTTGCCAACGGCTTTACCATCTCCGGCAAGTATGTGGGCAGCGACGGTACCGGCACCGAGCCGGACACGGAGGATACCACCGATACCAGCGACGATACCGCCTCCCCGGCGGATGACAGCACCCCCACCATCAAGGGCAGCAACTCCTGGTTCACCGATGCCATGATCACCGATGTGGCCGAGGCACTGGTGGAGAAGCTGGGCATCACCGAAAAGGTCAACAGCGAGGGCAAGAAGGTCTCTGCCTACGACCAGGCCATCAACATGGTCTACAGCAGGGGCTACAAGATCTACACCACCCAGAATCCCAAGTATCAGAAGATCGCGGAGGATGTGTGCTATAATCTGGAGAATATCCCCTATACCAGCAGCTATACGAACGCCGCCGGTGAGCAGGTGGAGGATCAGCTGCAGATCGCCCTGACCATCGTGGATCCCACCAACGGCTATGTGGTGGCTATGATCGGCGGTGCCGGTGAAAAGGTGGTGGACCGCGGCTGGAACTGGGCTGTGAACGCCCGGCAGTGCGGTTCTGCCATCAAGCCTGTGTCCACCTACGCCCCGGCACTGGACAACGGCACCATCAACGGCGCGTCGGTCATCGACGACTATCCCATGCTGCTCAACGGCGAGGTTTGGCCCCGCAACGCCAACTGGCGCTATCAGGGCCTGACGGCGCTGCACACCGCTATCGCCCAGTCCCTGAATACCTGTGCCGTGCGGACGAACCTGGCCTACGGCGTCAGCAATTCCTATGACTTCCTGGTGAACAAGCTGGGCTTTGAGAACCTGACCTATACCGACTCTCAGCAGGTGGGCAACATGGCTCTGGGCGGCTTTGAAAAGGGCGTCACCACCGAGGAGATGTCCGCGGCCTACGCCGCCTTCGTCAACGAGGGCGTGTACACCAAGCCCCGTACCTTCATCCGTGTGGAGGACGCTAACGGCAACGTGGTGCTGGAGAACGAGGCCCAGTCCACCGTGGCCATGAAGAACACCACGGCGGCTATCATCAACCATCTGCTGCAGGAGGCCGCCCTGAACGGTACCGGCTACGAGGCACAGTTCAGCGGTATGCACATCGCCGGTAAGACCGGTTCTACCAACAGCAACAAGGACCGTTACTTCGTGGGCTACACGCCCTATTACAGCTGCGCCGTCTGGGCCGGCTATGAGCACAACCAGCGGATCGTGGCCAGCGGCAACCCCTGCTCCGCTGTGTTCCGCAAGGTCATGAGCGCCATCCACGAGGACCTGCCCGACAAGGACTTCTTCTCCTGCTCCGGCCTGACCAGCGTGGCCGTCTGTGCTGACAGCGGAATGCTGGCATCGGAGAACTGTGCCCTGGACGTTCGCGGCAGCCGCGTCTACACGGCCCTGGTGGCGGCGGATAACGCCCCCACCGCTGTCTGCACCATGCACACCGCCCCCACCTACACCGTCAACATGGCGGACAGCGACGGCAACGTGACCACCGTTACCGGCTCCGTGCTGAACTACCAGCGTGAGCTGATCGAGGGCCACGACGAGATCGTGGTGGAGGACGCCTTTATGATGCTGGGCGGCTGGAACGGCTTTTTTGGCGACGAGGCGGACGACGACTTCAATATGCCGGGCGGCGACCACGATGATACCACAGATCCGAATAATATGCCCGATACCATTCCCGATTATAGTGATTTCATCACTTAGAGGCAGAACTGCAATAAAACGCCCCGGCCATCGGCCGGGGCGTTTTATTGCACGCAAGGAACCGCCGCACCAAAAGAAAAGAGACATCCGAAAGGATGTCTCTTTTCTTTTGGTGCGCGAGGCGGGACTTGAACCCGCACGCCCGTAGTGAGCACTAGAACCTGAATCTAGCGAGTCTGCCAATTCCACCACTCGCGCGTCGAACAAGTGAGATTATAGTATGTACCGGCTGAATTGTCAACCCCTTTTTTCAAAATTTCCAAACTTATTGTTTTCCGGCGCGTTCATGCCTTGACCTGCCGCCCAAAACTTGTTATGATAGAAAAAACCATTCACCGAAGGAGTGCGTATATCTCTATGAAAAAAGAGCTTACCCCCCGGAAAAAGCAGGCCCTGGAAATGCGTAGTCGTATCCAGAACGTAGCGCTGGAGCTGTTCGACAAGGAGGGCTTTGAGAATGTCTCTGTGGAGCAGATCGCCCAGGCGGTGGGCTGCTCTGTGGGCAACATCTACCACTATTTCAAGAGCAAGGACGAGCTGGTCATCCAGGTGACCAGCAGCGTAGATGCCCAGTACAGCGTGCTGGAGGAGAGCTACCTGGCCGACGAGGCCAACTCCTGGCACGATAAGCTGCTGGACTTTGTGGGTCAGACCCTGGTCATCAGCGCCGAGGACCCGTCCCTCTACCGCAGCTTTATCCACGGCATCCGCTATCCCCAGCAGGGCATCCTGCGGGACAACGAGAAGCGCGTGTATTTCCGCGTTCTGCGTGAGCTGGTGGACGGCTGCAAGCAGGAGGGCACGATCCACCCCGACCGCGACCGCGAGGAGCTGGTGGCGGACCTGGTGGCCCTGCACCGCGGTATGCTGCTGGAGTGGCGTATCTACGAAGGTGCTTTCGACCTGCCCCGCCGGGGACGGCGCATGGCCGCCGCGCTGCTGGAGGGCTGGCGGCACGAGGAGGAGTAAAGGCATACACAGAAAAGGAGGAGCGGATGGGTAAGAGTGAAGAGAGGCGGCCGCCGGAGAGTGGGCGGGAGCCGGGCGAAAACACAGCTGTTGCGGGCTTGATAATGGGCATTGCCGCCGTGGTATTCTGGTTTTTCGGCTACTCTGCCGTGGCATCTGTTGTACTGGGCATCCTCGGCTTGGTATGGACTGACAAGGCAAAGAAAGAGGGCTATACCGGAGACAAGCGAACGATAGCCTTCGTGCTGTCGCTGGTGGGTCTTATCGGCGGGCTGGTTGTGCTTATCATTACGGTGATCCTCATCAATGTGCTGGCAGTACCGGGGATAACGGCCTTGAGGGATATGCTGGGAATGATAGGCGAAATGGCAAATGATATCTGAGCGGACAGCCCTGCGGCACGAGGAATAAGTTAAACACCGTGAACGTTGTTTTCAACAGCGTTCACGGTCTTTTTTTGTGCGAAATGCTGACTTTTCGAAAAAGCGCAAAAGGCCGTTGACATCCCGGATCGGCGGTGCCATAATAAAGTATAATCACCGAGTGGTTCGGTGAAAAGTTTAACGAAAATCGCCCTTCCGGGCGTGACAGAAAAGGAGAGAGACTATGAAGCTGTTGATCATCAACCCCGGCGCAACCTCCACCAAGATCGCGGTGTTCGAGGACGAGGAACAGCTCTTCAAAGTGACCATCGACCACTCCGCCGAGGAGCTGGACCGCTTCCCCCGGGTCATCGACCAGGCGGACTACCGTAAGGAGGCCATTCTCAAGGCCGTTACCGAGGCCGGCTATAAGCTGTCCGACTTTGCCGCCGTCTGCGGCCGCGGCGGTCTGTACCGGGCCATTCCCTCCGGCACCTACGCCGTCAACGACAAGGTCATGGCCGACGTAGAGGCCGCGCCCTACGGTGAGCATCCCTCCAACCTGGGCGCTTACCTGGCCCGTAAGCTGGGCGACATGGTGGGCATTCCCGCCTTCTTTGTGGACCCGGTCTGCGTGGACGAGATGACCGAGGTGGCGCACTACACCGGCTTTGCCGAGTTCCGCCGTCTGTGCCAGTTCCACGCCCTGAACCACAAGGCCGTGGGCCGCAAGGCCGCCGAGAAGCTGGGCAAAAAATACGAGGACGTGAACCTCATCGTCTGCCACCTGGGCGGCGGCGTCAGCGTGGGCGCGCATCAGCACGGCCGCGTGGTGGATGTCTGCAACGTCAAGGACGAGGGCGCCATGGGCATGGACCGCGCCGGCGGCCTGCCGGTGAACCAGCTCATCAACTACTGCTTCTCCGGCAAGACCAAGGACGAGGTCAAGCGTACCTTCGGCCGCCGCGCCGGTATGTTCTCCTACCTGGGCACCACTGACTTCCGCGTGGTCTGCGCCAAGGTGGTGGAGGGCGACCCCAAGGCCGTGGAGGCCTATCAGGCCCTGGTCTACCAGCTGGCCAAGGACATCGGTGCCATGGCCGCCGTGCTGCACTTCGACGTGGACGCCATCGTCTACACCGCCGGCATGGCCTACGAGGACTTCTTCTGCGACGACATCACCGCCTATGTGGGCAAGATCGCGCCCATCATCCGCCTGCCCGGCGAGGAGGAGATGCGCTCCCTGGCGGAGGGTGCCCTCCGGGTCCTCCGCGGCCAGCAGGAGGCCGGCCAGTATTGATCTGATATTCCGGCAGGAATATAGATAAACCGTTTTTGATTTGCAAGTGGAAATAAGAGGAAAAAAGACAAGAAAGGTGGAAACTGCTATGAAACATCTGATGTCCGGTAACGAGGCCACCGCCCGCGGCGTCTACGAAGCCGGTATCAAGGTCTGTTCCGCGTATCCCGGAACCCCCAGCACCGAGATCCTGGAGAACCTGCCCCAGTACGGTAAGGACGTGTACTGCGAGTGGGCCCCCAACGAGAAGGTCGCCACCGAGGTGGCCTACGGCGCGTCCGTGGCCGGCTCCCGTTCCTTCTGCACCATGAAGATGGTGGGCCTGAACGTGGCCGCCGACCCCCTGTTCACCGCCGGCTACATGGGCGTCAATGGCGCCTATGTGGTCGTCACCGCCGACGATCCC
>OHBW01001165.1_pt1 | contig 10775 bp, 9 predicted proteins | sample 1577411 | NCBI WGS metagenome assembly OHBW01 (sample SAMEA3879534, study PRJEB24766) | human gut metagenome | biome: human-associated habitat; feature: feces | place: USA | collected 1985/1987 | reverse complement strand
TATATTTTGAAGCACCACCGTCAATTTAAGATTGACGACCTTGTCCAGCCCTGGAAACGCCACCGTCAACAGTCCCGAAAGGAAGGTTGTCAGAAACAAGCCTGCCACAAAAAACAGTCCCAAAAACAACAGAGCCTTTCCCAATGGAAACCGGCGTATGCCAGCGTAATGCATATTCTGTCCCTGCATCATTCTATCATTTTTAGAAATTCATCCTCACCTATGATCGGAATGCCCAACGATGTTGCCTTCTCCAACTTTGAAGGGCCCATATTGGCTCCGGCAAATACATAATCCGTTTTTTTCGAAATAGACGATGTATTTTTTCCGCCGTTCTGTTCTATCATCTTTTTGTACTCGTCGCGTGAATGATGCTCAAACACGCCACTAATAACGAAAGTTTTACCAGCAAGTTTGTTCGTCATCGCCGCCTTTACATCCTCAGAGATGGACATTTGAAGTCCCGCAGCCCGCAAACGCTCTATGATTTCACGATTGCGAGGTTCTGCGAAATATTGCACGACACTTTCAGCAATAATGACACCTATTTCGTCAATCGTTGTCAGTTCCTCAACAGTTGCCGACATCAGTTTGTCCATGCTGCCGGTTGCATAAGCCAACTTTTTTGCCACCGTTTCACCGACATTCGGAATGGAAAGCGAATAAACCACACGCTCAAAAGGAACCTTCTTGGAATCTTCAATGCCGCGGAGAATCCGTCGGGAAGTAAGTTCTCCCATACGCCCGACGATTGTCAGTTTGTCGTCGGTCAGATCATAGATATCAGCTATATTTTTCACGAGACCGACGGCAAACAGCTGTTCCGCAGTCTCTTCTCCAATTCCGTCGATATTCATCATGCGGCGGCCTACAAAATGTTCAATCTTGCCCGTAATCTGAGGCCGGCAGCCATAACGGTTCGGACAATACCAGGCAGCTTCGCCTTCATTCCGCACCAACGCAGCGCCACACACCTGACATGTTTTCACAAATTCAACAGGCTTGCTTCCCTCGACACGTTGCGACTTGTCAACCCCGACAATTTTAGGGATAATCTCACCGCCTTTTTCAACATAGACCATATCTCCGTCATAAATGTCCAATTGGCGAATGATATCCTCATTGTGTAGGGACGCCCGCTTGACAATGGTTCCCGACAACAAGACCGGTTCCAGATTGGCCACCGGTGTCACGACACCCATTCGGCCGGTTTCAAACGAAACGTATTTCAATTTTGTCAACGCCCTCTCAGCCTGGAACTTATAGGCAATTGCCCAACGGGGAGACTTTGCCGTATTGCCCAAGAAACGCTGTTGCTGCAGATTGTTGACCTTAAACACAAGTCCGTCAGTAGCCACCTCCAGCTTTTTCCGTTCATTGTCCCAATAGTCGATAAATGCCTTCACCTCTTCAATGGACGACATGACCTTTATCGCATCCGACACCTTAAATCCCCAACGACGCAAAGCCTGCAGGCATTCATAATGAGTGGTAAAAGGCAGATTGTCGCCAATCAGATAATAGAAATAGGCATCCAGTCCCCGACGAGACACTTCCGCAGGATTCAATGTCTTCAACGTGCCGGCAGCTGCATTCCGCGGATTTGCCAACAGCGGCTCTTCATTATAGGCCCGTTCCCGGTTCAACGCCTCAAACGATTTCCAGGGCATGACAATTTCTCCACGCGCTTCAAAATAATCCGGATAATCGTTGCCCTGCAGCTGCATGGGCACACTGGGTATTGTTTTCACGTTGACCGTAACGTCATCGCCACGCACACCGTCGCCGCGGGTAACGGCACGCACCATACGGCCGTGCTCATACACAATGGAAATGGAAGTCCCGTCGAACTTCATTTCGCCGACAACCTCCACCGAACCGCCCTCAACAGCCGCTTTCGTACGGCGAAGAAAATCTTCCACCTCTTCGATGGAATAAGTGTTTCCCAACGACAACATCGGACGGGCATGTTCCACCTGCACAAAGCCGGGAGTCAAGTCGCTACCCACCCTTTGTGTCGGCGACAGAGGATCGAACAGTTCCTTATGCTCCGCCTCCAGTTTTTGCAGACGGTGCATCATCTCGTCATATTCCTTGTCGGATATAACAGGTGAATTCAGAACGTAATAATTATAGTTATGCCGATGCAATTCTTCCCGCAACCGGCGAATTTCAGCTTCAAACAAATCCATATAGGTAAAAATATTTTACGAATATACAATCTTTTTGCCATATAGACACAACGGTACAGCGATTTCAGCAATTTTAGGAGCAAAAAAAGTCATGACGGCCAAACCAATACCACAAATAACATTTTTAAACAGTTGATTCGAACGAAAACCATAAATATTTTGAAAAACACTCCACATTTATCACACATTTACACTATCTTTGCACATCAGTATAGAAACGATAAAAATCAATAAGCTCATTAAATTAATTATATTCAAGCAAAATGGCTGATATTAAAAAAATTAAAACTGCGCTCATCTCGGTGTTCCATAAGGACGGTTTGGACGAGATGCTTTCTCTGTTAAACGAACATGGTGTTAAATTCCTTTCTACAGGAGGCACTAAAACATTTATCGAAAGTCTTGGATACAATTGCGAATCAGTAGAAAATTTGACTGGCTACCCTTCCATTCTCGGAGGACGCGTTAAAACGCTTCACCCGAAAGTATTCGGCGGAATTTTGAACCGCCGCGAAAACGAAGGCGACCAGGCACAAATCTCACAATATGAAATTCCGGAAATCGACCTTGTTGTCGTTGATCTCTATCCTTTCGAGGACACTGTAGCATCAGGCGCACCGGAAGCCGACATCATTGAAAAAATTGATATAGGCGGTATCTCTCTTATCCGTGCTGCTGCCAAAAACTTCAACGATGTAGTAATCGTTGCTTCAAAAGAACAATATGCTCCTTTCTGCGAAGTTCTCAAAAAGAACAACGACGCTGTCACTTCTCTTGAAGACCGCCGCTTCTTCGCTAAAGAGGCATTCGGTGTTTCCAGTGCATACGACAGCGCCATCTTCAATTACTTCGACAAAGACAATGAATCGGCAATCCGCCTTGCCTTCAATGGTGCAACACATTTGCGCTACGGTGAAAATCCTCACCAGAAAGGCAAATTCTTCGGCAAATTCGAAGACATGTTTACACAACTCCATGGCAAGGAAATTTCCTACAACAACTTGCTGGACATCGATGCTGCCGTAAACTTGATTTCCGAATTCACCGATCCGACATTCGCCATTCTGAAACACAACAACGCATGTGGCATCGCTACTCGCGGTACTATTCTTGAAGCCTGGAAAGACGCCCTTGCCGGTGACCCGGTTTCTGCATTTGGCGGTGTACTGATCACAAACGGTGAAATCGATGCCGAAACAGCTGCCGAAGTTCACAAAATCTTCTTCGAAGTTGTTATCGCTCCTTCCTATACAAAAGAAGCACTTGACATCCTTGAACAGAAGAAAAACCGCATTATCCTTGTTCAAAAACAAAATGCGCTTCCAACGGTACAATACCGTTCCATTCTCAACGGTATGTTGAAACAAGACAAAGATTTGTATAAGGAATCAATTTCCGACCTGAAACAAGTAACGGAAAAAGCCGTTACTCCGGAACAGGCTGAAGACTTGCTCTTCGCAAACAAGGTGGTAAAACACAGCAAGAGCAACGCTATCGTATTGGCAAAAGGCAAACAGCTTTATGCAAGCGGTATCGGACAAACTTCACGCGTTGACGCATTGCGCCAAGCCATCGAAAAGGCCAAATCATTCAATTTTGACTTGGAAGGTGCCGTAATGGCTTCCGACGCGTTCTTCCCATTTGCCGACTGTGTGGAAATCGCCCACAAGGCAGGCATTACAGCAGTAATCCAACCTGGCGGTTCCATTCGCGACAATGACAGCGTAGAATACTGCAACAAGAACGGCATTGCCATGGTCATGACCGGCATTCGTCACTTTAAACACTAATTTTCAAACAATCAGAAACAATTATGGGATTTTTCTCATTCACCCAAGAAATAGCAATGGATTTGGGTACAGCCAACACCATCATCATCCACAATGACAAAATTGTGGTTGACGAGCCGTCGGTTGTCGCTCTCGATTCTCGTGGAAAACTGGTTGCCGTAGGTGAACAGGCAAAACAGATGCAGGGAAAAGAGCACTCAAACATCCAAACCATACGCCCACTCCGCGATGGCGTAATTGCCGATTTCAATGCGGCAGAACTAATGATTCGCGGTTTGATTAAAATGGTAAGTTCGAAGAGCCGTTGGTTCTCTCCCTCTTACCGCATGGTTGTCTGCATTCCTTCCGGCAGTACGGAAGTCGAAATCCGTGCCGTTCGCGACTCCAGCGAGCATGCAGAAGGACGTGACGTTTACATGATTTACGAACCGATGGCTGCGGCTCTCGGTATCGGTCTGGATGTCGAAGCCCCGGAAGGCAACATGATTGTCGACATAGGTGGCGGAACAACGGAAATTGCAGTCATCTCCTTAGGTGGCATCGTGACGAACAAGAGTATCCGCATTGCCGGTGATGTGCTGACCGACGATATTCAGGAACACATGCGCCGCGCTCACAACGTGAAAGTGGGCGAACGTATGGCTGAACTGATTAAAATCAACGTTGGCTCTGCGCTGACGGAACTCGAAAACCCGCCAGAAGACTATATTATACATGGACCGAACCAAATGACTGCCCTTCCTATGGAAGTGCCTGTTTCCTATCAGGAAATTTCGCACTGCATTGAGAAATCCATCTCAAAAATTGAGGCAGCCATCCTCAGTGCATTGGAAAATACTCCTCCTGAACTCTATGCCGATATTGTTCACAACGGCATTTATTTGTCAGGTGGCGGTGCCTTGCTGCGCGGTTTGGACAAACGTCTGTCGGAGAAAATCGGTATCAAGTTTACAATTGCGGAAGATCCGTTGCATGCAGTAGCAAAAGGAACGGGTATCGCGTTGAAGAACATTAACCGTTTCTCATTCTTGATTCGATAGTATATCGCATTCTGATAATCCGGAAATGAAGGTAAAGTTTCTTTACCTTCTATTTCCGTTTTTATAGGCTTCGTGTTTTTACACTCCGGACTCACACGGAATAACACCACTTTAAGTTGTGAAAAACTTAATCAATTTTATTGTACACCACCTCTCGTGGTTCTTGTTTTTATTCTATGTCATTATCAGCTGCATATTGCTGTTTCAAAACAATCCCTACCAGCAATATGTATATCTGACATCTGCGAATAAAGTCAGCTCCTCAATATACAAAGGAGTCAGCAACGTGACATCCTATTTCAACCTGCGGTCCATCAACAACGATCTGCAGCAGCGAAATGCTTTGCTGGAAATGGAAGTTATCACACTGAAAAATCAGATTCAGGACTATAAGCTGTTGTTGACAAACGACACCATCAATCTGCCGGACTCCATTGCCAAAAGTTATGAATATCATTTTGCCCACGTAATCAACAACAGTGTGACAAAACCGATGAACTACATCACCCTCGACAAAGGACGTCTTGACGGAATCGAACCGGAAATGGGTGTCGTAGACCAAAACGGAGTCGTAGGCATCGTCAGCGTAGTCAGCGACCATGCTGCCCGTGTGATTTCATTGCTCAACCCGAACATCCGACTGTCGTGTAAAGTGAAAGGTTCCGACTATTTCGGAAGCCTGATATGGGACGGTGAAAGTCCGTACTATGCGACACTTGAAGAAATGCCCCGTCACGTTCAATTCAGCAAAGGCGACACGATTGTAACCAGCGGCTACTCGGCAGTCTTTCCCGAAGGCCTGATTGTCGGAACAATCGAGGGTAACACAAAAGCAAAGGACGACAATTTCTTTACGCTTAAAATCAAGCTGTCGACCGACTTCACACGATTAAGTGTCGTACGCGCCATCAAAAGCAACATTGCCAACGAACTAAAAGAACTCGAATCAAAAGACAATGACTAAACAGATCATACAGTTCGCGATTTTATTTGTCATTCTGACATTTGTTCAGGTACTGGTGTGCAACAACATCAGTATATTCAATATTGCCACACCCTTCATATTCATTTATTTTCTGGTCCGGCTTCCTATCACCATTTCAACCAATTGGATGCTGACCCTTGCTTTTTTGTCGGGACTGATTGTCGATATTTTTTCCGATACTCAAGGCATGAACGCTCTTGCCTGCACCCTTCTTGCCGTGGTAAGAAACCCTATTATCCGCCTATATGTTCCGCGACATGACGAAATAACGGATACCGTACCGTCCATCAAAAGTCTGGGCATCGGCGTATACATGAAATATCTCATTTCTATGATTCTGTGCTATTGCACCATTATCATACTGATTGAGGCATTTACGTTCCACAATCTCTTGTTTTCTGTACTGCGAATTGTTTGCAGCACCTTGCTTACTTTTGTCCTTATACTCGGAATTGACAGTATCGTAAACACGAAACATGAAAAAAGACTATAATCTCGAAAAGCGTAAATACGTTATTGCAGGCTTGCTTATTGTAATTGTCGTCCTCTACCTGTTCCGCTTGCTGGAGCTTCAGGTTTTCGAAGACAAATACAAGGCAAACGCCGATTCCAACGCTTTTTTGAGAAAAACCATATACCCCTCCCGCGGACTTATCTACGACCGCAACGGTGAACTGATTGTCTACAACCAGCCCGCCTACGATGTCATGGTAATCCCGCGCGAGGTGAAAGATTTCGACTCCATCGACTTCTGCAATACACTGGAACTGTCGATGGATGAATTGCGCGGCTATTTCGCCGACATGCGCAACCCTCGGAAAAATCCCGGTTACTCATCCTATACGCAACAGACACTCATCACGCACATTTCCGCACAGGACTACGGACGCCTGCAGGAAAAGCTATACAGATTTCCCGGATTTTTTGTCCAGAAAAGAATTCTGCGACAGTACAACCACATTGCGGCAGCCAATGTCATGGGCAATATCCGCGAAGTGAATGCCAATGACGTCGAAAAGGACGAATACTACCGTCCTGGAGACTACACCGGCGATTTGGGCATAGAGAAAAGCTACGAAAAGGTTCTCCGTGGTGTGAAAGGACAAGAAATATTGATCAGGGATGCACACGGACGTATTAAAGGCCGATATGAAAACGGTGTTCACGACGTAGCTCCCATCTCGGGACATAATCTGAAACTTGGACTCGACATCAAACTGCAAGAATACGGAGAACGCCTGATGCAGGGAAAAATCGGTGCCATTGTTGCTATCGAACCGTCTACCGGCGAAATTCTCGCAATGGTATCCAGCCCAAGTTACGACCCGACTACCCTCATCGGACGTGACCGCGGAAAGAACTACCGCACACTCGTCAACGACAAATACAAGCCGCTGTTCGACCGTGCCATCATGGCGGCCTATCCTCCCGGCTCCACGTTCAAGCCGACACAAGGGCTTATTTTCCGGCAGGAAGGCATTGTGACCGAAAGCACAGCCTACCCGTGTGCCAGAGGCTATTACAACGGCGGACTACATGTGGGATGTCACAGCCATGAATCTCCTATCACACTGAAGCCGGCCATCCGCACATCCTGCAACGCCTATTTCTGTTGGGGACTGAAAAACATGATTGACCGACGTTCCAAATACGGCAGTTGCAGCAATGCCTTTGAAATATGGAAAAATTATATGGTGGAAATGGGCTACGGCTACAAACTCGGTGTTGATCTCCCGAGCGAAAGCCGCGGGTTTATCCCCAACAGCAAATTCTACAATAAAATTTACGGAGAAAACCGATGGAGCGCCAACACCATTATCTCCATCGCCATCGGACAGGGTGAAATACTTGCCACTCCACTGCAAATTGCCAATTTGGCTGCGACCATTGCCAACCGGGGTTATTACATAACGCCTCATGTGGTAAAAGAAATAGCCGATACCGTCATCGACAAAAAATATAAAGAACGCCACTATCCGAAAATCAACAGGGAATACTACGAAGAAATCGCGGAAGGCATGAGAATGGCCGTTACTGGGGGTACTTGCCGCGTTGCCCAATTCGGAAATGTGGAAGTTTGCGGAAAAACCGGTACAGCCCAAAACCCCCACGGGCGCGACCACTCGGCATTCATGGGATTTGCTCCGCTGAACAATCCAAAGATAGCCATCTGCGTCTATGTCGAAAACGGCGGATGGGGAGCCACTTATGGTGTACCAATCGGAAGCCTTATGATGGAAATGTACTTAAATGGAGAAATATCTCCACAAAGAAAATATTTGGAAGAAAGAATGCTGAACTCCAACACCATTCTATACAGTGGTGTGAAGAAGCATTGACAATCATTTTAAACTATGCTCGTAAAAGATACAGACAATCGCAAATGGGAAGTGCTGAGCAGCGAATACCTGTTCCGCCGTCCTTGGCTCACGGCACGAAAAGATGTAGTCAAACTACCCAATGGCAACATTATACCGGAATTTTATGTGCTGGAATATCCCGATTGGGTAAACGTCATAGCAATAACAGCCGATGAAAAGTTTGTCATGATTCGCCAGTACCGCCACGGATTGGGCGAAACGCGCTACGAACTGTGCGCGGGAGTTGTCGACCCGGGAGAAGATCCACTGACGGCTGCCAAGAGGGAACTCTATGAAGAAACCGGATATGGAAAAGGCGAATGGGAAAAGATTTCCGTCATTTCAGGTAACCCAAGCACTACCAACAACCTTACCCACTGCTATGTTGCAAAAGGTGTAGAAAAGGTGTCTACCCAGCACCTTGAGGCATCGGAAGACATCTCGGTCCACCTCCTCACGGCCGAGGAAGTAAAGTCGCTCCTGCTCAACGATGAAATAAAGCAAGCGCTGATGGCAGCTCCTCTGTGGAAATATTTTGCGACAAACAAGCTGCTGTAATTTTTGAGTTTAGAAAAATTCAAGGTATATTTGTAAAGCTAAGACAAGCTGAACGGGAGCAAGGACAGAAACAAGTTTTCGCGTCTCCCCGTTTATCTTTTAATATTATCCCAATCAAAAAAGAATATGATAACAGACACTCTAACTCAATTATATACTCAGGTTACAGGAACTGAACCGGCCCAGATTGTAGAACTGCCTTCATCCGGTTCCAACCGACGCTATTTCCGATTAAGCGGGAAAGAATCGCTAATCGGCGTTGTAGGAACTTGCTTTGAGGAAAACCGGGCTTTTCTCTACATGGCAAAGCACTTTGCCAACAAGGGTCTGCCCGTGCCGAAAGTATTCGCAGCATCCGACGACAAGATGGCCTACGTCCAGGAGGATCTCGGCGACACATTACTATTTAACGCCATCGAAAAAGGCAGATTGACAAGCGTGTTCAGCGAAGAAGAGAAACAGCTGTTGGTCAAAACGATACGCCTGCTGCCGGAAATTCAGTTTGCCGGTGCCGACGGAATGGATTTCAGCTACTGCTACCCTACGGCCGAATTCAATTCACGTGCCATACTGTGGGATCTCAATTATTTCAAATACTGTTTTCTCAAGGCCATCGGTCTGGAATTTCTCGAGGACAAACTGGAAGACGATTTCCAGAAAATGACAGAAGTGCTGATGAGAAGTTCTTCAGCCACTTTCATGTATCGCGATTTCCAAAGCCGGAATGTAATGATTAAAGATGACAAACCATGGTTCATCGATTTTCAGGGTGGACGCAAAGGCCCGTTCTTCTATGATGTCGCCTCTTTCTTATGGCAGGCCAAAGCCCAATATCCTGACACTTTTAAAAAAGAACTCTTGGAAGAATACATTGACGCGCTTTGCAAATACAAACCGGTAGACAGAGAATATTTTTTCAGCCAACTGCATCATTTTGTACTTTTCCGCACCTTGCAAGTATTGGGAGCCTACGGGTTTCGCGGATATTTTGAGAAAAAGCCTCATTTCATACAAAGCGTACCTTATGCCATAGAAAACCTGCGGCAGTTATTGCGCGATGAGTATCCCGAATATCCTTACTTATGCTCCGTCTTGCGCGAGCTGACTGAATTGAAACAATTCAAGGACGAGCTGAAAAAACGCCAACTGACGGTTAAAGTGATGAGTTTTGCATATAAAAAAGGCATACCCGACGACCCTACAGGTAACGGAGGCGGTTATGTATTCGATTGCCGTGCCGTAAATAATCCCGGTAAATACGAACGCTACAAACCCTTTACCGGACTGGACGAACCTGTTATCCGCTTTTTGGAAGAAGACGGAGAAATCTTTCCTTTTCTGGAACATGCATACGCGCTGGTGGACGCGTCGGTCAAACGATATATGGAGCGAGGGTTCAGCAACCTGTCTGTATGCTTCGGCTGTACCGGCGGACAACACCGGTCGGTCTATTCGGCCCAACATACAGCTGAGCATTTAAACCGGAAATTCGGTGTAAAGGTTGTCTTGATTCACCGCGAACAAAACATAGAACAAATATTCGAATCGACTTTATGAAAGCTATGATTTTTGCAGCCGGCTTGGGAAGCCGGCTCAAACCCCTGACAGATACCAAACCCAAAGCGCTGATAGAAGTAGCCGGAAAGCCCATGCTGGAACATGTCATATTAAAACTGAAAGCTTCGGGCTTTACTGAAATAGTGATTAACGTACACCATTTTGCCGATCAGATTCTAGATTTTCTGCAAGCTAATCATAATTTCGGTGTCGACATCCATATTTCTGACGAGACAGAAGAATTACTGGACACCGGAGGAGGACTGGAAAAAGCCGGCAAGTATTTCATATCC
>OHBW01001159.1_pt1 | contig 10822 bp, 10 predicted proteins | sample 1577411 | NCBI WGS metagenome assembly OHBW01 (sample SAMEA3879534, study PRJEB24766) | human gut metagenome | biome: human-associated habitat; feature: feces | place: USA | collected 1985/1987 | reverse complement strand
ATATTATTATAGTATAAATAACCATAAAACTCAATATTTAATTAGCAAATCCACTAAGTATTTCATTCATGAAGCTATAAAGATCCTTTTTACCATCTGCCTTGTAAACTATGCTTATGATGCGCTCATTTTTAGCATTCTGGCTTAGCAGTACGAGGCAATAGCCGGCTTCACCCGTAGTGCCTGTCTTTCCTCCTGTCACTGTGACGTTTTCAGGGGCTGTATATGCTCCGGTCAGATAGCCGCAGGTATTCTTAAAGGTCTTTGAAACAGCCGCGCCCTGGGCATTTGTATATGCCACATCATGGGTCTGTGAACTGATGATTGCAACAAAGCTCTCTAAGGATATGGCATTGGAAAAAATGAGGTACATGTCATATATGGTAGTGTAATGATTTTCATCAGGAAGACCGCTTGGGTTGACAAAACTGCTGTTTGTGGCACCAAAACTTTTTGCAGTGCTGTTCATCAGCTTGGCAAATTCTTCTACAGAACCACTACAGTACTCTGCCAGCGCTATTGCCGCATCATTGCCACTCTCAAGTAAGAGCCCATACAATAAGTCCTGCACTGTAATGACATCGCCCTCCTTTAGGCCACATACCGATGATGAATGACCCGGGTTTGCAGCGTCATGGCTTACTGTGACTGTCGCATTTAAATCACAGTTTTTAAGAATTATGTATGCAGTTAAAATCTTTGTAGTGCTTGCAGGATAGAGCTTTTCAAACAGATTCTGGCTATACAGCACCTGATGAGTGTCTATATTAAAGGCTCCGGCTCCCTCTGCGGTTTTTGCAAACTGCATATTGTCCTGACCAAAATTGACATCATTTGTGACGCAAAGGTTGGACGCAAAATAATTACTTCCGTTGTATCCATTTATATAATCGGTGGAATAAGTATCATATGCATTCTCAATCTTTGTACCACAGCCTGTCATAAAAACCGCTGCTATGCATGTCAGACATAGCAGTCGTTTAATTCTTTGTTTACTTGTACATCTCACGCCAGTCAAGATCTCCTCTGTCCAATGATAAAATGAGCAGCTCTGCTGTAGCCAGATTGGTGGCAAGTGGTATATTATGCTCATCACAAATACGGAAAATACTGTTTACCTCAGGCTCGTGTGGCTTAGGCTTTAATGGATCACGCAGAAAAATGACAAGGTCTATGTCATTGTGCTCAATCTGTGCTCCAAGCTGCTGGATGCCTCCTAAGTGTCCTGCAAGATATTTGTGTACTGAGAGGTTTGCAACCTCCTCTATCAGACGTCCTGTGGTGCCTGTGGCGTACAAATTATTTTTGCTTAAGATACCTCTGTATGCTATGCAGAAGTTCTGCATCAGTTTTTTCTTTGAATCATGTGCAACTAATCCTATGTTCATTGCTAACCTCCCTATGAATATTTCCTCGGCTGTAATCCTACATTCAGGACAATTCCCATTCCCATGTACAGTGAAACAAGTGATGTAAGTCCATAACTGACAAATGGAAGAGTCATGCCGGTATTGGGCATAAGACCTGTGGCTACGCACAAATTGATAAAGGCCTGAAAGCCTATAAGTGCTCCCATGCCACAGCATATGAGCTTTCCGCTTGTGTCCTTTGCCTTCCTTGCTATAAGTATACACTCAATTACGATAAGAAGCAAAAGAATTATTATACTGATTGTACCAATAAAGCCAAGCTCCTCTCCGGCAACAGCAAATATAAAATCTGTTTGAGGCTCTATGATGTAGTTGGTGTTCTTCATAGAGGTTACAACAGAGTTGTTAAGTCCCTTGCCAAACAACTGTCCTGAGCCTATAGCCCAGATAGAGTTCCTTTGCTGTGCTGCTGTATCAGCGTAATTTGTCGGGTCAAGCCACGACATTATACGTGTAGCAGGGTAAAAGCCTTTTTTGATGAGTGCATCGGCATGTGTATATATATAGCTTATCACTATCAAAACTATCGGTACTGAAACTCCAAGTACCGGCATTATTATTTTATAACTTAATCCGCTAATAAACAAGAGGGTAGCGAAAATTAATGCAGTAAGAATTGTTGTTGAGTTGTCCGGCTGTTTTAAGATAAGAAATAAAGGTATACCGGCAAAAATTACAGATAATGCAAGAGTTCTTACTGTATTTATACTATCCTCAAACCTGGAAAAGAAATAAGCAAAAAACAAAATAAGTATAATTTTCGCAATCTCTGACGGCTGGAATCTGATACCTGCGATCTCAAACCAGCGCTGTGCACCCTTTGCATCATCACCTGCAAATAGAACAAGCAACAGCAGCACAATCATTCCGGCATAGTATATCCACACGAATTTGAGCAGAAATGTGTAATCTATAAGGGAAAGCACTATCATAATAGTCAGTCCCATTACAAAGCCTATTATCTGCTTGCTCTGTACGGAGTGCTTGGCACTGCCTATCAGCAGGATGCCTATAATCGACAAAGCTATTATGTATACTACTAATTGAAAGTGATAATTCTTTAGTCTGTACTGTTTGAGCATTTTGTTACTTCCTATCTGTTATCTCTGTAATCTTAATTCTAATACTAATGATATGATGGTCAAAAGGTATTTTGTTAAAGGTTATTAATTGATTTTTTGTCGCGCATGATAATCCGGACCTCGTAAGCATCATCGTTTATATTCATATGTCTTTGTATCACGCTTTTTATTTCTTTTTTAATCTGTGCCATATTGTCAGAAGCAGATATTGTGCTCCTATCTTCTGCAAGTGCTATTTTAAGCCTTTTCTTGGCGTATTCTCCTGTTTTGGAAAATTTATGCATCATACAGCGGCACCTCTCATATCGTCAGAGGAATGGATTATCTGACCGGATATTCGGGCAAATACAGGACCAAGCCTGCTTTTGGCCTCACGGACAGGTATTCCTCTGTTCTGGCAAATGATAACACTTTTGTCATATGGAATAGTGCCAATAATCCTGGTTGAAAGAAGTGCTGTAATATCATTATCGGATATCATCTGATGCCTTCTTACCATATGCTTGTCATATGCATTAACAATGACTGATATATCGTCAAGATGTGCGCTGTCGAGCAGGCTTATGCATCGCCTTGCATCGTGTATTGCAGATACATGCGGTGTGGTAACTACTATCGCACGGTCTGCAGGTGAGACTGAAAACCAAAAGCCGCTGTCGATACCCGCCGGAGAATCTATCAGACAATAATCAAAGCTTGCTTTAAGCTCCTCTATAAGTATCTTGAAGCGTGCCTCATAGCTGCATAGCGTATCCATGGAAGGTGCTGCAGGAATTACATATAGATTGGGATACTTTTTATTGCGTATGATTGCCTGTCTGATACGGCATGAGCGGTTTAAGATGTCGAGGATATTGTAATTGACCTTGTCCTCTATTCCCATTACCAGGTCCAGATTGCGAAGTCCCATGTCTGTATCGAGCATGATGACTTTTTTATCTAACTGTGAAAGTTCAACTCCGATGTTGGAAATAACCGTAGTTTTTCCAACACCGCCTTTTCCTGAAGTGAAAACTATTGCTTCACTCACAAAAATAAACCTCCTAGTCTGTTCTGGCATTTGAGCCTGATGAGTTTACACCCTCAGCCTTGACTGCGAGTAAATCGTCAAGTGACTCCAGATTATAATAATATGAAATTATATTTCTGGATGCAGCTGCAGCATTGTGTGAGCTGTATCCATATGATATACGTGTAGCTATTGTAATTTCAGGATTGCTTGATGGAGCGTATCCTACAAACAGTGCATGGTTTGGTCTTGTCTCAACCTGCTGTGCTGTTCCTGTCTTACCGGACACCTCAACGCCTGTAAAGCCGCCAAATACATCGTGCAGGTCTTCGACCACCATACGCATTCCCTGATGGATGGCATCCCACTGGCTTTGAGTGAGTGTGCCTGATATATCGGTTGATTTTGAATCATACTGTTTGACTGTTTTGCCGTCTGCATTCACAATTTTGTTCATCAGCTTATAGTCATAAAGCTTTCCGGAAGCAACTGCTGTCACATATCTTGAAAGAGAAATAGTCGTAAAGTTGTTATTACTCTGTCCGATGGCTGCCATAACAGGATACTGTGTGGCAATGGACGGCGTCTTTTCTACTATCTCAACACCTGATTTCTGGTCTAGTCCGTATATAGATGCATATTTTTGTATGTATTTCATACCGTTTTCATCGTCATATGAACCGGTGTCCTTGCTTGCAAGCCTGAAGCCTGTTGTGTAGAAGAATACGTTACATGAATCCCTTAAAGCTTCAGATACATTGTCCATACCATGCGCTCCAGGATAAATCCAGCATTTTGGCTGATTGCTGATTTCTGTAAATATTCCGGTACAATTAATCTTTGACGAAGTATCAATGACTCCCTCGGCAAGACCTGCGGTGCTTGATACCATCTTGAAGGTAGATCCCGGTGCAGTCTGCTCCTGGGTTGCATAATTCCATAGCGGATTAGACTTGTCCTCTCTTAGAGACTGGTAGTAATCAGCATCTACAGTGTTTGCAAGCTTGTTGTTGTCATAGCCCGGATAGCTGACTAAAGCCTTTAGCTGTCCTGTCTTTACATCAGTTATGACACAGGAGCCTGTACATGGGTCAAGGGCAAGCTGTGCAGGTGTTATCTCTATGTTGTTTATTTTGTCCATAAGAAATGCATATGGACTGATGGAGCCATTGGCAATGTTGCTTACTGTTGCATCGTCATAATCGAGTACACCCTGGTCAAAAAGCAGAAGGCACAGCTGCTGTCCAGTGACCGCCCCGGAATTTACCATATATTTGTATATAATTTTGGCAAAGTCTTTATTGTCAGTCATGGCATCCCTGATATACGAGCAGAGTGCTGTGTAAATCTCGCTTGAATCAGCATACTTCTGGTCCACATCAAGCTTTGTGATGTCTATCCACTGCTTTGAAATGCAGTATTTGAGGTAATCACGCGGTGAGAGTGTGCCGGCCTTCCATGAGGTGTATGTGGAATCAGAGGTATCTATCTGTTTGCTCAACAGCAGTCCATCATCGTTTAGCACTGACATAACACATGTAAAATAATCAAGTGTCTGCTCCGACATGGAAGCAGTGCCTGAAGTACCACTTTCAAGCTCTCCGTCAATAGTGGATAATGCATCCTGCAGCTGACCGCTGAAGGAATTGTATATAGCCTGCTCAGTTGCTGATGCATCTGATGCATTGAAATGTGTCAGGTCAACTACGTTGTTGTTGATCAGTGCAAAGTAAACATCAGTTATAGGTATTTCACCGGATTTTATTTTGGAGTAAACAATTCCGGCTATCTCCTGCTCTAACAGCTTGTATGTAGCCTCCTGCAGCTTGATGTCAATACTTAAGTAGACATCATTTCCGGAAACAGGATTCTCCTGACTTATTACCTCGTTTATCTTACCGACATTGTTTACATAGACCTGTTTTTCACCGTTTTTGCCTCGCAGATAGCTCTCATAGTACTGCTCTAAGCCTGACTTACCTACCATATCATTTTGTGTATATGAGTCATCATCCTTTGACAGCTCATTATACTCGTCGGTAGATATCTTGCCTGTGTATCCTATGAGCGATGAAATATATTCAGGATAGTTGTACTTGCGGATGGTATCCTCTTCAACTGATATGCCGGTAAGAGTATCTGAATGCTCATTGACATATGCTACTATTGAATCATTTACATCCTTTGCAATAGTAGTGGTTTTGTATTTAGTGAATCGGTTCTGTTTTATGGCATATCTCATCACTACAATATCATAAGTGGCCTGTGTATCATACTTGCTGCTTATATCAAAGCATTCATTCTGGTCAGAGCTTAGAAAATCAATAATATTCTGGGCGCTGGCATTTGCCTCGTCAAATCCAAGTGCTTTATTGTATTCGAGCTTATCATATTTCTTTCCGAATACATCTGACAGAAATCTCTTTTTTGAGGTTTCAGATGTGAATGTAAAGCTGTATGTACCATCATCGTTTAAAACAACCGGAAAATCATTGTATATGGAGCCGCCATTGTTTTTTATCACATTGATAATTTCATTAAGCTCTTTGTTTAAAAGACGATTGTGCTCCTTCGTAGATGAATAGCTGCCATTGTCTGAGATGACTACAGAGTATGCAAGCTGATTGTAAGCAAGCAGCTCACCATTTACATCGTATATATTGCCTCTTGATGCCTCTATGGAAAGCGGCTTTTTAATCAGCATTATGAAGTTTTTCTGATAATCTGCACCTTTAATAATCTGAAGGGTAAAGACTCTTTCGGCAAGCAGGGCAAACATGAAAATAATTACTGCTGCCAATACAAAAAGTCTTGAGCTGAAAAATTTCTTCAGAAAATCTTTTATATCATAAATCAAATTTCTTTGCTCTCCTTTTCTCGTGTGCTTCCAGCTTCTGGTTTAACTTAAGAAATACCAGATACAAAAGTATACTGATAACCATTGTGTATACAAATTCAGGTATGATAATTGACTTCAGATAGTACAAAAAGCTAAATCTGCCACGCAGTAAAAACATGAAAAAGTATACTACCAGATTGTAAAACAAATCGCTGCCTCCTATCAGAAGCATAGGAAGCTTTATATCGTCAGGATAGAATCTTTTCTGGAATAATCCATTGATAAAACCGATATACATATATATTAAAGCATACAGTCCTATATAATTTCCGCAAAATATGTCAATAAGCAGGCCGCAAAAGAAGCCTACCCACAGTCCTTCCTTTTTGCCACGCATAAAGCCAAAGGATGATACGGCTATAATCAACAGGTTTGGTGAGATATTGGCAAAGGAAAGAGTCTTAAACAGCGTGGTCTGCAATAAAAAGCATAAAGTTATTATTATAAATAAAACAATTCTACGTCTCATGCTGCTCCTTACTTATTTTCAGTTGAATTTTCAGTCTGGCTGTCACCGGCTGTTTCTGTACTTTCGGTGTCGTCAGCTGTCTTAGTGTCACCGGTCTGCTTAAGCTGTGTTATGACCATGACATTTTCGATATGCTCAAAATCTACAACCGGTGTGATAGTGCCGGATTTTGTCAGATTGTTGGAATTATTTTCGATTTTTGTCACATAGCCAATCAGTATGCCCTGCTGGTAACGGTCTGACACGTATGAGGTAACAACAGGATCGCCCTCTTTCACCTTGTTGTCGTCATCCTTTAACTCCGTAAAGGTAATTACCTTGTCATCGTTCATGGTTTTTATATTGCCACTGACGGTGAGGTTGTCCTCCGTGGTGGAAACCATGCCACTGACCTTGCTGGCATCATCTATGATACAGCGTACCTTGGCAAAATTATCGCCAGCATCGGTAACAATACCTACAAGTCCGCTTCCCGCAAGCACATTCATGCCTACGTCCACTCCATCCTTTTTTCCTTTGTCGATAGTAAAGGTAGAAAACCAGTTTCCGCTGTCCTTTGCTATGACACTGGCAGCAACCTTGGGATATGATGGATATTTGGCATCCAAATCAAGAAGCTGTCTGTAATTGTCAAGCTCATACTGTTCAAGTTTGTTTGTTGTGAGCTGTGTTGTAAGCTCTTCTACCTCGGCCTTGAGCTTTTTATTCTCAGCCTTGACATTTTTTAATGTACGTATTTCTGTAACCTTATCTGAAATGTGGATTCCAAAGCTGTTTATACCTTTCTGCATTGGGATGAATACATATCCGGCAGCAGTCTTTAAAGGACCACCGGAGATATTTAAGGTAAGGCTTAACAGCATGGTCACAAAGCAGACTGCTGTCATAATCAACAGTGTGTATCTTGCAGGCAGCTTTTTATTGTGCTTTCTCTTTCGATTGCGAAAATTCTTACTCATGTTAACCTCGGTTATTATTTTTTGATGCTGAACGGAAGTCTCTTATATTTTGAATCAGAAACTATTAGTACGAGTCCGCGTACTGCACTCTCCTCAGGACATTCTGAGCAGATGACCTTTATACCTGTAATCTGTTCAAAGAGCTGGTCAAGTCCTGTAAGCTGTGAGCCGCCTCCTGTGATATAAATGCCTGAATGGATGATATCCTTTGCAAGCTCAGGCGGAGTCTTCTCAAGAATCATTTTTATTGATGTGCATATAGACTCAAGGTTTGACTTCATAGCCTCGTAAACGACCTTTGAACCAATTTCCATCTCAATAGGCAGGCCGCTTACCACATCACGTCCCACTATGACCATACTGTCCTCTCTTCCCGGAAGTGCAGAGCCTATAGTCTCCTTCAACAGCTTTGCAGTCTTTTGTCCGATTACAAGATTGAACTCCTTTCGCACAAAGGAGATAATTGACTCGTCAAGTCTGTTGCCACCGAAATGAAGCAGGTCACTAAGCACCAGGCCACCGAGTGAAATAACGGATGTCTCTGTTGTGTCAGCGCCCATATCTACTATCATGACACCGGTTGGCTCGTTTACATCTATTCCAAGACCTACAGCATCAGCGATAGGCTTCTCACAGAGCATGACCTTTTTAGGCTTTGATTTGCTCTTATAGAAGAGCTCGTAGAATGCTCTTTTCTCTACATCTGTGATATCTGTCGGCACAGCGATGATGAACTCGGCATTTTTGATACGTGCCTTTGTCTTGTGCTCCAAAAATCATAGTCTGAAGCAGATTATAGTCAGCAATAACTCCCTCTACAACAGGAAATATGACGTTGATTGTCTCAGGCGCCTTTTCATACATGGCATATGCACTGTCTCCATATGCATATATCTGATTTTTGTCTATTACGGCTATTGTGTTTTTCTCAAGCATTGTCTTGCCTGTAGCCTTTGAGTATACCTTGAAATTGTTTGTTCCCAGATCAATTCCGTAAACGTTGTTGCTCATAATAATTCTACCTCGTCTTCTGTTTATATAAGTTTATTTTCATAGAAGCTATAATATTCGTTATCTCCGATTATGATATGGTCACAAAGCTCTATGGAAAAAATTCCTGAGCCCTCAATTAATCTGTCTGTGACAGCAATATCATTTCTGCTGGGAGTACAATCTCCGCTTGGATGATTGTGCAATAAAACAAGCTTTGATGCATTTTTGTCCAGGGCGGTCCTGATGATGGAGCCTATGTCCACTACAGATGAGCTTAGTGAACCCTTGGATATGAACTTGTCTCCTAAGAATCTGCTTTTCACATCAAAATAGGCACAAATGACGACTTCATTTGTGAGATGCCTCATCTGCTCCATATAGTAGTCAGCTATTGTCTGAGGATTATTCATTCTGATGCTTTGAACCTTTTTTGTCTTTGCTATGCGAAGCGACAGCTCTGCTATCGCCTTAAGCTGTATAGCTTTTATCTGCCCTATCCCGGGGATACTAAGAAGCTCCTCATAGGACATCTCATAGAGATTGAGCAGATTGCCATGCCTGCCGGAAAGTATGTCCTGCGCAATATCAATCACAGTCTTGTCTCTTGTGCCGGTCTTTATAATGATGGCAAGTAAATCAGCGTCTGACAGGCCTGATGCTCCAAGCGATAAAAATTTCTCATATGGTCGCTCTGAAGCCGGCAGATTTTTAATTGTTTTGTTATTATGCATTAATCCCTTTCGCTTCTCCCAGGCGATTGACAACGGATTTAAGCAAAGTTTTCAGTTAATTGTAGCACACCTAATCCAGCTTAACAAGATTTCTCTCATAAAGTTTTTGTAAAGACATCAAAATTCCAAGCTTTGCATGGTACCATGTGAGTCCTCCCTGGAAATAAACCGCATATGGCGGCTTCACAGGGCCATCGGCAGAAAGCTCAATGGATGAGCCCTGCACAAATGCGCCTGCTGCCATGATGACATCACTGTCATAGCCCGGCATAGCCCATGGCTCAGGGGTCACATAGCTGTCTACAGGTGCTGCTGCCTGAATGCCCTCGCAGAAGGCTATCATGGCATCGCGGTTATTGAACTCTACAGCCTGTATGATATCGTGGCGGCTTTCAGTACCGTCAGGAACCACCTTAAAACCAAGCTTTTCATAGATTTTTGCGGCAAAGATTGCTCCCTTTAATGCTCCGCTTACGACAGTCGGTGCAAGGAAAAAGCCCTGATAAAATGACTGGATGACTCCGAGTGAGGCTCCAACCTCCTTGCCAAGTCCCGGAGATGTGAGACGGTATGCGGCATTTTCAACACATTCCTTTTTGCCGACAATATAGCCTCCGATTGGTGCAAGTCCGCCTCCCGGATTTTTGATCAGTGAGCCAACCATCATGTCTGCTCCAACCTGGATAGGCTCTGTATCCTCGACAAACTCACCGTAGCAGTTATCGACCATACAGATCACATCAGGCTTTATGCTCTTTACAAAGGCAATGAGCTCGCCTATTCTTTTGACCGAAAGTGTAGGTCTTGTAGCATAGCCCTTAGAGCGCTGGATTGTGACAAGCTTCGTTTTTTCGTTGATGGCTTTCTTTATTCCGTCATAGTCAAACTCACCGTCAGGCAGTAAATCAACCTGCGCATATGTGATGCCATACTCAGCAAGTGAGCCCTTTGAAGGGCGTATGCCTATTACCTCTTCAAGTGTATCGTAAGGCTTTCCGACAGGGCTTAAAAGCTCATCGCCCGGACGCAGGTTTGACATGAGTGCAAGTGCAAGTGCATGTGTACCACAGGTAATCTGAGGCCTTACAAGTGCATCTTCTGCGCCAAAACAGTCTGCGTACACTCTCTCAAGTGTATCCCTTCCGAGGTCATTGTAGCCGTAGCCGCTTGATGCCTGGAAGCACTCTGCACTCACCTTGTTTTTCTGCATGGCGGCAAGCACCTTTGTCTGGTTGTATTCCGCCGTCCGG
>OHBW01001158.1_pt1 | contig 10838 bp, 12 predicted proteins | sample 1577411 | NCBI WGS metagenome assembly OHBW01 (sample SAMEA3879534, study PRJEB24766) | human gut metagenome | biome: human-associated habitat; feature: feces | place: USA | collected 1985/1987 | reverse complement strand
CCCACCGGCACCTCGCCGTGGGCCGCCGCCTCCCGTGCCAGGGCCAGCGCCTGCTCCATATAGTCCTGATGCTCCATGTCTGTCCTTTCCGGGGGAACGCTGTCGCCCCTGATTAACGCCGGTCATATTTGTCCAAACTATCCGTACACTGTACATGACGGGAGGAATCACCATGGCCAAACGACCCACCACCGATCCTGCGCTCCGCGATCTGAAGCAGGAGCTGCTCCGCACTACCGACGCTCTGAAGGACGCCTACACCCGCTTCAACTGTGTCTGCGACTCGGAGCTCATCGAAGCCAGTATCTACGAGATCAGCGCCCTGAAGGCCCGCTGCAACTACCTGCTGCGCCGCATCAAGGAGCTCAGCGGTGAGGCGGTGCCCTCCGCCATTCCCCGCGCCCGACCGGTACAGGCTGCTGCGGCGGCCGCCTCCGCGCCGGAGGAGGCCCCCTGCATGGCTGCCGGCGCCATGAAAGGAGGGGACACATGTCGCTCATAGAGAAATGCGCGCTGGGGCTGGTGCTGCTGTTTCTGCTGGTGGCCTGCCTGCGCCTGCTGCGTCAGCCGCTGAAGCTGGCGCTGCGTGTACTTATCAACAGCGCCCTGGGCTTCTGTGCCCTGTGGCTGCTGAATCTCACCACCGCCGTCACCGGCATGTCCCTGGGCCTGAACCTGTTCAACGCCCTGACCATCGGCGTACTGGGCGTCCCCGGGCTGGGCCTGCTGCTGCTTTTGAAGTGGGTGCTGATATAGCGCCCCCGTCAGAGCTTCAGCTTTCCGTTGATGCGCCGCATCCGGTCCGCGTCGGGCTTGCACACCCGCCGGTCGAACGTCAGAAGCCCGTTGACCTCATCCTCCACATCGCTGACCTGGGTATAGACTGCCGCTGACAGCCCCTGGGACGCGATGAGGGGGATGACTTCGTTTTCGTACAGCTTTTCCACCGCGTCCATCCAGCTGTCCGCATCCTTATACGCCCGATAGCCGAAGGACTTCTCCGTGGTATAGTGCCCCGCCACCGGCAGGCTGTACCCGCCGAACTCCGTCAGCGCCAGAGCCCGACGCCCGTCGTGCTTCATCCGCACAGGCTTGTAGTACACGTGATAGGAACGCAGGTCCCCCGCGCCCTGATCGTGCCAGCCGGAGGCGTGGTCGATGAGTCTCGTGGGGTCCAGTGCCCGCACCTTCTCCGCCATCTGCGCCGCGTTGAACTGGCCCCAGCCCTCGTTGAACGGTACCCACAGGCACAGGCTCACGCAGTTTCGCAGCAGCTCCACAGTGCCCTCCAGCTCCCGCTCGTACTGCCTCCGCCCCGCTTCACCGGCCCTGCCGAACCGGCGGGAGGGCGCGTCCTTAAGATGGATGCCGAGAAACGGCAGCACCTGGGTGTACAGCGGCTCAAAGCTCTCGAAGCCGGACACCATGTCCTGCCACACCAGCATCCCCAGTCGGTCGCAGTGGTAATACCACCGCAGCGGCTCGATCTTGATGTGCTTGCGCAGCATATTGAAGCCCAGCCGCTTCATGAGCGTAATATCATAGATCTGCGCCTCGTCTGACGGCGCGGTATACAGTCCGTCCGGCCAGTAGCCCTGATCGAGCACGCCATGGTGGAAATACGGCTGCCCGTTTAAGAGCAGGCACGGATGGCCCGCCGCGTCCTTCCCGGTGCCGACGGTGCGCATAGCGAAATAGCTTCTGACGGTATCGTCCCCCAGCGTGATGGTCACGTCGTAGAGGTTCGGCGCCTCCGGCGACCACAGGTGCAGCTGCTCCGGCGGCAGAACGGCGCTGCCGCAGCCGTCCTCGTCCGTTTCGCCGCTGCCGACGGGCGTTCCCTGATAGGAAATTTCGATTCGAGCGCCCTTCGGCGCGGGCGCGGCGAGCCTCCAACGGACGCGTCCCTCCGGCAGCTCCGGCGTGAACAGGAGCGCCTGCACATAGTTCTCCGGCACGTGCTCGGCCCAGACGGTCTGCCAGATGCCGCTCTGCGGCGTGTACCAGATGCCGCCGCGCTTCGTCTTCTGCTTGCCGCGCGAGAGGGGTACAGCGTCCGTATCGTCGCGCACGGCGATAGTCAGGATGTTTTCGCCATCCCGCAGAAGCTTTGTCATATCCAATGTAAAGGCCGTATAGCCGCCCGTGTGCGTCCCGGCAAGCAGGCCGTTGACGTACACCCAGGCCCGCTGGTCAGCGGCTCCGATGTGCAGCAGCATCCGCCCGCCGTCCGGCTTTCCGAACGGCAGCGTCCGCCGGTACCAGAGCACCTGACCGGGCTTCAGAATTCGGCCCACCCCGGACAGCGGCGCTTCCGGCGAAAACGGCACGAGGATCTCCCCGTCCCACGCGCCGGGGCAGGCGTCGGAGGCCGTGATGGCGTAGTCCCAGAGGCCGTTAAGATTGTAATAGCTTTCCCGCACGAGCTGCGGGCGGGGATATTCCTGCAAAACAGCGTTCTTGTCCAGTGCTTCGCCCCAAGGTGTCAGCATTTTGTCCCCTCCTTCTTTTTAAGCGCCAGCACCGGCGGCAGAATCAGCAGCAGCACAATGGCAGCCGCCAGAAAAATGGACGGCGTCGGCACGGTTTTTACCACGCCGAGGTCAACATAGGTCGAATCGCTGCCGCGAATGACCGCCGCGCCGATAGCCGGGCCGAAGATCATCGGCAGCAGAACGCCGAAGATCATGCGGATGCCCTGAAAATGCCCGGCCTTTCCGGCAGGCGTATGGTCGCGGATGACGCCGGACAAAATCGCCGTGACCAGCATATAGCCGGACATCATAATGCAGCCCGTCAGGATCACGGCCAGCATCGACCGCGCGAAGAACATCCCAAGCAGTCCCGCGAACATGCCCCCCGCCGCCGGGAGCACGCACCGCAGCTCGCCGAGCCGGTCGATCACGCGGCCGGAGAGCACGCTCACGACCGACGCGAAGATCAGCACAACGCCCAGCACAAGGGCATAGCCGTCAAAATGCAGATAGTTCTGCATATAGATGATGAGATACGGGAAAAAGACCTGCACGGCCACGGAAAACAGGCAGAACGCCGCGAAGGACAGATAGAGCGCCGGGTTTCCCCGCACGACCGACGGGCGAAGCCCGTAGACAAGGTTTTTTAGACCATTGTCCCGTCTCGGCTCCAGCTTCGGCTCCGGGATCAGGAAGACGGACACAACTCCCGTCAGAACAACGAGTCCGCCGAAGATCGCGAAGAATTTCTGCCACTGCCCGCGCTGTGTCATGCTGTCGAACAGGCCAAAAATGACGAGCATGGAAATGAGCGGCAGAATGGCCAGCACGGATTCTGCCTTGCCCCGCGCCGCGTTCGGCACGGTGTCGGTGATCCACGCGTTGAACGCCGCGTCGTTGGCCGTCGAGCCGAAAAACGTCATGACGCAGTCGAGCACGACGATCATCACCGCCGCGGCAGCCGCCGCAGAGGCCGCCGGGAACAGCTTCGCCGCGTTTTCGACTGTCACGAGGCCGAACGCCGCCGTAGAAATGCCCCAGAGCAGATAGCCGCCGCAGATAAACAGCTTGCGCTTTCCCACGCGGTCGGACAGCGCGCCCATCAGCAGCGTCGTCAGCGTGGCGGCAGCCGCGCTCCAGCCGACCATGGCGGAGATATAGCCGGGGTCGGTGGAGATGGTATTATAAAGGTAGACATTAAAATACATATTTTCGATCGTCCAGGCAAACTGGCCGACCATGCCGACAAGAATGAGCGTCAGCCAGACCCGCGGGGACAGCTTTTTCATATCCGGCATCCTCCCGTTATTCAGCTTCTGCGCTGCCGCAGTATTTCGTATAGAGCGCAATATGGTCCTCAATACAGAACTCGCCTGTCCACGCGTTCGCCGTCACGCAGATCACGCTTCTGCCGTCCGGGGTGGTTCCTGCGCTGGCACAGCAGTTCATGGCTTCGGCGGTATAGCCCGTCTTGGCGGCTGTAATTTCCGCGCCGTTCAGGGCATATTCGTGGTGGACGCGGTAGAGGAATTTGTTCGTCATGGCAAGCCCGTCCGGGTGCTGCTCCGTTTCGCTGGCCCGGTAATTTTCCGCGCTCAGTATTTCGGTGCACGTCTCGTTTTCCAGCGCTGCCTGCAAGATCAGGGCGATCTCGCGCACCGTGGAATAGTGGTTCTCGTCGTGCAGGCCGCTGGTGTTCATAAAATGCGTGTTTGCAAGCCCCAGCGCCGCGGCCTTTTCGTTCATCATGGCGACGAACGCTTCCTCGCTTCCGGCCACGGCCTGTGCCAGCGCCTCCGTCGCCTCCGCGCCGGAGGGCACGACTGCGCCGTACAGCAGATCGCGCATCGTGACCGTCTCGCCGTTCACATAGCCCGCCATCGACGCGCCCGCAAGATACAGCGGATCGATAATGGCCTGCGTCATGGTGAATGTCGCGTCGAGATCCGGCAGATTCTCCGCCGCCACCAACAGCGTCATGACCTTCGTCATGGATGCGGGGTAAATTTTCTCGTCCATGCCCTTTTCGGCCAGCACCGTCCCGCTCTGCACGTCGACCAGCACGGCGGACGACGAATACAACTCCAAATCGAGCGTTTGGGTCGTCTCCGACGACTCTGCCAGCGTTAGAGCAGGCTGCTCGGGTTCTGGTTCCGGCTCAGGTTCCGGTTCGGGTTCTGGTTCCGGCGACGGCTCCGGGGCGGGTTCCTGCACCTGCGTCTCAGGGACAGTGACCTCAGGCTCGGAAGGGGCGTCCGTCTCGCCGCTCGTGACCGGCGTATCGAGATAGGGCTTTACGATCTGCCGGTGCGCGTAATAGACTGCGCCGCCCAGCAGTGCCGCGCACACAAGAAGCGTCAGCGCGACGCGGAGCACCCGGCGGCGCTTTGCGCGCCTGCGGTCGCGCAGGCGTTCGAACGCGGGTGCGTTTTCAGGGTCAAACTGCTGTTGTGATTCATGGTTCATAGGAAGCTCTCCTGTCTGGAATTCGCGATATACCCTATTCTACCACATCTGCGCTCTGCCGGAAAGAGGCAATGTCATCAGCGCAAGCCCGTGTCCCGCCAATTTTATGTGCGTGCTGTCAAGGAAAAACACTTGACAGCCGGGATAAAATCTTGTATAGTATACCGGAACGATTGATCTGGGGGTCTTGCCATGCGGTCTGATGCGCTCACCATGACGCTGCTGTACGACTATTATGGCGAGTTGCTGACCGAAAAGCAGCGGGGCCTGTTCGATCTCTACTATAATCAGGACTATTCTCTCAGCGAGATCGCATCCGCTGCCGGGATCAGCCGACAGGGCGTCCACGATACGCTTGCCCGCGCCGAGGAGCTGCTGGAGGGCTATGAAGCTGCGCTCGGCTGCATCGCGCGCGACCGGCGGCTGGAATCCGCACTGGATACGATCACACAGAACGTGCAGGCGCTTGCTTCTGTTCCGGGGGCTGCGCCGCAGGTCGGCGCGATCCTGCGCGCCGTGCGGGAAATAAAGGAGTAACACATGGCATTTGAAGGCTTAACCGAAAAGCTCTCGAACGCGTTCAAAAAGCTGCGCGGCAAGGGCCGCCTGTCTGAGGCCGACGTCAAGGAATCCATGCGCGAGATCCGTCTGGCGCTGCTGGAGGCCGACGTCAACTACAAGGTCGTCAAGGACTTCATCAAAAAGACGACCGAGCGCTGCGTCGGCACGGACGTGCTCGAAAGCCTCACGCCCGCGCAGATGATCGTCAAGATCGTCAACGAAGAGCTGACCGCGCTCATGGGCAGCGAGAACCAGAAGATCAAGATCGCTTCCCAGCCGCCGACCGTCGTGATGCTGGTCGGCCTGCAGGGCGCAGGCAAAACGACCAACGGCGCAAAGCTCGCGGGCTTATTTAAAAAGCAGAACAAAAATCCGCTGCTTGCAGCCTGCGACATTTACCGTCCCGCCGCCATCAAGCAGCTGCAGGTCGTCGGCGGACAGCTCGGCATTCCCGTTTTTGAAATGGGCCAGACGAACCCGGTCGACATTGCAAAAGCCGCCGTCGCTCACGCCGTGCGGCACGGCAACGACATGGTCTTCCTCGACACCGCAGGCCGCCTGCACAACAAGCAGAACCTCATGAACGAATTAAATAAGATCTCCCGCATTCTTGACCGTGAGCTTCCCGGCGCCAGCAAGGAGGTCCTGCTCGTCCTCGACGGCACGACCGGCCAGAACGGCCTGCTTCAGGCCAGGCAGTTCCAGGAATGTGCGGGCGTTACCGGCATGGTTCTCACGAAGCTGGACGGCACGGCCAAGGGCGGCGTGGTCATTGCGGTCGCGCAGGCGCTGCATATCCCGGTCAAGTTCATCGGCGTCGGCGAGCAGATCGACGATCTGATGCCCTTCGACGCGAAGAGTTTTGCGGAGGCGCTGATATGAAGGTGATCTTAGCCAGCCAGAACCAGCACAAGCTGGTCGAGCTTTCCGCGATTTTGTCCCAGCTCGGCTTTGAGATCGCGCTGGAATCGGAATACGGGCTGCACGTGGACGTCGATGAGACGGGCACGACGTTTGAAGAAAACTCGCTTTTGAAGGCGGAGGCCGTCATGAAGGCCAGCGGTATGCCCGTTCTGGCCGATGATTCCGGCCTCATGGTGGACGCGCTGGACGGCGCGCCGGGCGTGTACTCCGCCCGCTACGGCCATAAAAGCTCCGACGCGGAGCGCATTGCCTATCTGCTTGAAAATCTGAAGGACGTTCCGGCGGAAAAACGCACGGCGAAATTCGTCTGCGTCATTACCTGCCGCTGGCCGGACGGCCGGAGGATCGTCGCGCGCGGCGAATGCCCCGGACAAATTCTGTTCGCGCCCAAGGGCACGGGCGGCTTCGGCTACGACCCGGTATTTTACCTGCCGGAGCTTGAAAAGACCTATGCCGAGCTTGCGCCTGAGGAGAAAAACGCCATTTCCCACCGTGCGCGGGCGCTTCAGGCATTTTGCAGAATCTATCGGGAGGAATTTGAACATGATGACAAGTAAGGAACGCGCCGAGCTTCGCGCGCAGGCCAATCCGCTGGACGTGACGCTCATCGTCGGCAAGGGCGGTATTTCCGACACGCTGCTGGACGAGGCTGTCGTCCTGCTTGACAGCCACGAGCTGGTCAAGGGCCGCGTGCTCGAAACCTCCGGACTCACGGCCCGCGAAGCCTCTGACGCCATCTGCGAGGCGCTTGGCGCCGAGGGCGTCGCCTGCGTCGGCACAAAGTTTGTGATCTGGCGCAAGTCCGAAAAGGTGGAGCAGGAGAAGAAAAAGGCCGCCGCGAAAAGGCCGGCCAAAAAAGTCTCCGGCAACTATAACCCCGTCAAGGCCGGGCTTCGCGCCCGCAAGCAGGCAGCCGAGCAGCAGCGGAAGCAGCGCAAGCAGTACTTCCACGATAAGGCAGTCTCCGCCGCCATCGAGCGCAGCCGCCAGCAGAAGGAAGAGCAGTAAAAAAGAACACCGACAGGGGAGGGGCGCAGCATGGCAAGGATCGGCATTTACGGCGGCAGCTTCAATCCGCCGCATCTGGGGCATATTTTTGCCGCGCGCAAGGCGCGGCAGCTGCTGGGACTGGACAAAATTCTCTTGATCCCCGCAGCCATCCCGCCGCACAAGGCCGTGGCCGAAGGCTCGCCGGACGGCGAAACGCGCTTCGCGCTCACGCAGCTTGCCATAGCTGGAGAAACCGGCATGGAGGTCAGCCGCATCGAGCTTGACCGGCCCGGCCCGAGCTATACCGTGGATACGCTGCGCAAGCTTCGGGAATGCTATCCGCAGGATGAGCTGTATCTGCTGATGGGAACCGATATGTTCCTGTCCTTTTTCCAGTGGCGCGAGCCGGAGGCCATTGCAGCGCTGGCCGTGCCCGTCTGCATGGCCCGCGTGCGTGCCGATGCAGCGCTTTCTGCGCAGCTGCTGGCCCAGCAGGAAAAAATGGAGGCCGTATTCGGCGTCCGGCCCATCGTTCTGCAGAACGACTGTCTGGAAATTTCGTCGACCGAGGCCCGTCGGCTCCTGTTTTTCGGCATTGCGGACGAGGCCCTGCACCCGGACGTGCTGGCCATGATCGAACGGGAGAGGCTCTACGGCGTGGGCGGCGCATATCACGCGCTGCCGTTTGCGGATCTGCGCCGCGTCAGCCTTTCTCTGCACAAGGAAAAGCGCCGCGCCCACGCGCAGGGCGTGTCCGATACCGCCGTGCTGCTGGCAAAAAAATACGGCGCGGATGAGACGGACGCTGCCCGTGCCGGGATCCTGCACGATATTACCAAGGCGCTCTCTCCTGCGCAGCAGCAAAAGCTGGTCGATCATTGGAAGCTGCCGGTATCGCCATTCGAATACGCGCAGGCGAAGCTGCTCCACGCCAAGACCGGCGCGGCGGCTGCCGCACGTATTTTCGGTGAGAACAATGCCGTCGTCTCCGCCATCGACTATCATACGACCGGCAGAGCGCAGATGACCCTGCTGGAAAAAATCATCTACATTGCGGATTATATGGAGCCGAACCGCGATTTTCCGGGCGTTGACCGCCTGCGGGAGGCTGTCTGGCGCGATCTGGACGAGGGCGTGCTGCTCGGCATCGATATGACGCTGGAGCAGCTTGCAAAAAAGGGCCAGCCCGCCTGCGCCGATTCCCTTGCGGCCAGAGACTGGCTCATCCAAACCCGAAAGGAACCCTGAATGAAGCTATTTGGCAATCGCCGCCGTGCGGCGCATACAAAAAAGTCCGCGCTGCCGCGCGGTACACGCACGGCGCTGATCGCGGCGGTGATCGTGCTGGCAGTCGCCGGAAGCGCGTTCGCGGCGTGGAAGCTGCTGGTGAAGCCGGTGGAGCGTCCGGCGCGCTCCGAGCCGGAGCCGGAGCCTCCCGCCGAGGAAGAAGCGCCGGAGCCGTCCGCCGTTCCAGTCACACCGCAGGAGCTTGAGCCGGGGCAGCAGCCGGAGGAGGACGTGCCCACCGAGCAGCCCAAGGCGCTGCGCGACGGCGTGTATAACATTCTCATCTGCGGCACCGACGGCGATGGCTACCGCACCGACACCATCATCGTCGCCCATCTGGATGCGAACACGCACACGGTCGCGCTTCTGTCTATCCCGCGCGATACCCCGGTCGCGACCGGGGGCGGGGGACTTATGAAGATCAACTCGGTTTACGCGGGCGGCGGTGCGGATGGCATGGAACGGCTTGCCTCGCGCCTGCACAGCCTGCTCGGCTTTCCGGTCGACGGCTATGTGCTCGTCGATCTGGAGGCGTTCAAGAAGACCGTCGATCTTGTCGGCGGCGTCGACTTTGACGTGCCGCAGGACATGGACTATGAGGATGCGTCGCAGGATCTGTATATCCACCTGAAGAAGGGGCCGCAGCATCTGGACGGCGAAAAGGCTATGGAGCTTGTCCGCTTCCGCAAGGGCTACGCCACGCAGGATATCCAGCGCACGCAGGTACAGCAGCAGTTTTTGAAGGCGCTGGCAAAGCAGTGCCTGTCCGTCAGCAGCCTGACAAAAATCGGGGAGTTTGCAGACATTTTTGCCGAATATGTCACCACGAGCCTCACAACCGGCAATATGGTCTGGTTCGGCAAGGAGCTGCTGGCCTGCGATTTTGATACCATGCAGTGCTGCACCGCGGAGGGCGAGGGCGCGATGATCAACGGCGCGGCCTATTATCCCCTCTACGCCGGCCGGCTGCTGGAAACAGTCAACGCCTGCTTCAATCCCTATGACGCGCCGATCGCCGTCGGCACGCTGAATGTCGTCACGCCCGAACAGGCGTATGCGTATCAGAAAGCCCCTGACCCGGAGCCGGAAGCGCCAGAGGAACCGGAGCAGACGGACGAACCGCAGGATGCCCCGGAAGAGCCGGGAGATTCGGAAGAAACAGCCGAACCTGACGCGTCCGAACCCACAGAAGACCCCTTCCCGGACGGTACGGTCTGGGAAGAACCCGATACAGATCAGAAAGGAACATAAAAACCATGCTCAGTGCAAAAGAAGTGGCCGCGCTTGCGGCAAAGGCGCTCGACGCCAAAATGGGTGAGGACATCCGCCTCATCGGCATCACCGACATTTCGACCCTCGCCGACTTTTTTCTAATCTGCACCGCCACCAGCTCCACCCACGTCAAGACGCTCTGCGACGCAGTCGAAGAGGCCATGGACGAGGCGGGCGAGCCGATGCTCTCCCGCGAGGGCCATCGCGGCGGCACGTGGGTGCTCATGGACTTCGGCAGCCTTGTCGTGCACGTCTTTACGGCGGAGGCCAGAAAGTTCTATGACCTCGAACGCCTCTGGCAGGACGGACATCAGGTGAATCTGGCTGCCGTTTTGGGCGAAAACGCTTGACAAACGGCGCAAAAAAACGTACAATGACCCGGTAAAAGGCAGAGAAGGGGAATGCCCCGCGCGATTTTTTTCAGGGACCCGGCGGCTGGTGTGAGCCGGGAAAATCAACCGGACGTCTCTCACCCCTGAGCCGCCGCCCCGAAGGCAGTAAGGACGGACGCATGGCCGCGTTAAAGGCCGCTTGAGGGCTGCTTGAAAAAGCAGCTGAATCAGGGTGGTACCGCGTATTTTACGCCCCTGACCGTATGGTCAGGGGCGTTTTATCATGAAAAAAATTACGAGACAAAGGAGCTTGTTATGAAATACGATTTTGCAGCCATTGAGAAGAAATGGCAGGAAAAATGGGAGCAGGAGAAGCCCTATGCCGCCGTCACTGGGGACAAAAAGCCAAAGTTTTACGGCCTGATCGAGTTCCCATACCCCTCCGCTGCCGGTCTTCATGTCGGCCATCCGCGTCCGTTTACAGCCATGGATATCATCTGCCGCAAAAAGCGCATGCAGGGCTATAACGTCC
>OHBW01001153.1_pt1 | contig 10871 bp, 9 predicted proteins | sample 1577411 | NCBI WGS metagenome assembly OHBW01 (sample SAMEA3879534, study PRJEB24766) | human gut metagenome | biome: human-associated habitat; feature: feces | place: USA | collected 1985/1987 | reverse complement strand
TATTTGGTGTGGTATCTTTAACTATGGGAAACTCCGATCTCCCACTTGCTTACGGCCTGTGCGCTCACGTGGAGGGCTTTTGCCAGCTGTTCCTGCGTCATGCTTTTTGTAAGGCGCAGCGCTTTGATCTTGCTGCCAATGTCGATATTCATAAAGGCAAAACTCCGTTTCCTATAAAGTGCGGACGTCCTTGATGTACTCAGTATAGCCCATTGTGGTTGAGCGCGCAATGGAGGGGGAGTTTCGTGTGCTCAAACGGCGGTTGAGCGGCAAAAAGGACGGAAAGCAGCGCTTTCCGCCCCTTTTTGCATATCCGGCAGGCTCAGTCGCCCACGCCGGGATTGAGGACCTTGCCGATGTTCCACAGGTGCGCGACCTGCTGCGCGGCAGCGAGACGCTCCTCGGGCGTTTCATAGCTTGCGTGTGCGGTCTGCGCGCCGCAGTCAACGCAGGTGACATAAACGCACCAGCCCTGCTCATCTTCCACCGTGCCGGTGCCGCGGCAGTAGGGGCAGTCCTGCAATTCAATCTCATAAATCGGATCCATTGACGTATCTTCCTTTCCTCCCGCGCGAAAACGCCTTGGCGCAGGAATTGCACATTACCCGTAGTATAACAAGGAATCGGGCGATTGACAAGCAAAGAAACAGCAAAAACGGGGTTCCTTCAGGCACCCCGTTTTTATCCGTTTGACGGAATTGGCAACTGATATTTCTGCACGTAATGCTCGAAGGTATGCTGAAAGCTGCCGTCGTCGCTTCTTGCCTGACGGAGCGTTTCGTGCAGGTTGAGGTTGTGCTCGCGCGCGTCGATGACGCAGCCGGCGATGTTGGAGCAGTGGTCGGACGTGCGCTCCAAGTCGGTCAGGAGGTCGGAGAGCACAAAGCCGGCCTCAATGCTGCACGTGCCCTGCTGCATGCGCAGGATATGGCGCGTGCGCATCTGCTCTTTGAGCGTGTCGATGACCTGCTCCAGCGGCTCGACCTGCTGCGCAGCGGCGGGATCCTGACCGGAAAAAGCCTTGAGAGAGAGAGAAAGGATCTCGCGGACGGCGGCGGTGAGCACGGACAGCTCGTTGAGCGCGCTGCCGGAGAAGGTGAGTCCCTTTCGCTCCAGCTCCTCTGCGGAGGAGAGAATGTTGACCGCATGGTCGGAGATGCGCTCAAAATCGCCGATGGTCTTTAAAAGCTCGGTTGCTTCCTCGCTCTCGTCGCGCCCCATCTTCTGTGCGCTGAGCTTGACAAGATAGGTGCCGAGAATGTCCTCATAATGGTCGCAGCGCTCCTCGTCGTCGTGAATGCTCTGAGCAAGCTCGGGTGTGCCGCGGCTGAGGGCGTCGATGGCATTGTCCAGTGCGTGCACAGCGTATCCGGCCATTTCGCAGGCGACGCTGCGGCTCTGGCGCAGGGCGAGCGAGGGCGTGGGGAGAAGACGCACGTCAAGCTCGGTTGTTTGCTCGTCCTGCGAGTGTGCATCGTCAGGAACAATGCGCTTGGCAAGCGTTTCGAGCAGCCCGCCTGCGGGCAGGAGCAGCGCAGTGCAAAGGATATTGAATGCCGAGTGTGCCACGGCGATGCCCGCCATGGAGGCAGATTCGTCAAGCAATGCCGGAGCAAGCGCGGCGCGCACGATGCAGAACACCGTCAGCAGCACGACAACGCCGATGACGTTGAAGAGAAGATGGACAACGGCGGCGCGGCGGGCGTTCTTGTTCGTGCCGATGGAGGAGAGCATGGCCGTGACGGTCGTGCCGATGTTCTGCCCCATGATGATGGGAATGGCCGCAGCGTAGCTCACAGAGCCGGTGACGGCGAGCGCCTGCAAAATACCGACGGACGCCGAGCTCGACTGGATCACAGCCGTGAGCAGCGCGCCGGCGAGCACGCCGAGAATGGGATTCTGAAAGGCAACAAAAAGGTTCGTGAAAGCGGGAACGTCCTTCAGTCCCGCAACGGCAGTACTCATCGTTTCCATGCCGAACATGAGCGTCGCAAAGCCGAGCAGGATCATACCGGTGTCCTTTTTCTTGTTATCCTTGCAGAACATGTAGTAGATGATACCGATGAGCGCAAGCACGGGCGTAAAGGAGGTGGGCTTTAAAAGCTGCACCCAGAAATTGCCCGAGTCGATGCCGCCGAGGCTCAGAAGCCAGGCGGTAACGGTGGTGCCGACGTTGGCACCCATGATGACGTTGATGGCCTGACGCAGCGTCATGAGACCGGAGTTGACAAAGCCGACCACCATGACCGTGGTGGCGGACGAGCTCTGAATGATGGCCGTGATGCCAAGACCCGTTAAAAACCCGGCGAACACGCTGCCGGTCATTCTGTCGAGAAGAGAGCGGAGTTTGCCGCCCGCGCGGCGCTCAAGCGCCTGCCCCATCAGATTCATGCCGAAGAGGAACAGGCACAGTCCGCCGATCATCGTGAGCACATTGAAAATATCCATATTTTCTATCTTTCCTTTTTCTTTTTTGATCATTCATTCTTAACCAAGTTACAGCATAAAGGAGCATTGTCAAATCCACCATCAGAGAATTGTAAAATTTGTGTAAAATGCGCGCTGCACAAGGAAATGTCAGCCTTCTTCCTCGTTTTGCACGGGCATGGGCGCATGAATTGGAAAAAAGTGCAGACAATAAGCCCGGCATTTCCCGCGGCGAATACGGCCGCGGCAACAGCACTCGACAACAGTTGGAGGAAGAATATGAAAAAAGATTTTATCGACACCAACGAATGGACCAAGCAGGAGCTGCTCGACATCATCGAACTGTCGCTTGCCATCAAAAAGGCCATCAAGGCAGGGTACTATCCGCCGCTGATGCGGAACATGACGCTCGGCATGATTTTTCAGCAGTCCAGCACGCGCACGCGCGTTTCGTTTGAAACGGCGATGAGCCAGATGGGCGGCCACGCGCAGTATTTAGGCCCCGGCATGATCCAGCTCGGCGGACATGAGACCATCGGCGACACGGGCAAGGTACTCTCAAAGCTTGTGGACATCGTGATGGCGCGCGTCATCGCGCACAAGACGATCGAGGAACTGGGGAAAAGCTGCACGATCCCCGTCATCAACGGCATGTCGGACTACAATCACCCCACGCAGGAGATCGGCGATATGTGCACCATCATGGAGCATCTGCCGCAGGGAAAGAGATTGGAGGATTGCAAAGTCGTCTTCGTCGGCGACGCGACACAGGTGTGCGCATCGCTCGGCTTCATCACGACAAAGCTCGGCATGCATTTTGTTCAGTACGGCCCCGAGGGTCACCAGCTGAACGAAGAACACAAGGAGATCCTGAAGAAGAACTGCGCGCTTTCCGGCGGCAGTTTTCTCGTCACCGACGAGCGTGAGAGCGTGCGCGGCGCGGATTTCATCTACACCGATGTGTGGTACGGTCTCTACGAAAACGAGATGCCGAAGGAGGAACGCGTGCGCGTGTTCCATGACTATCAGGTGAACCGCGAGCTGATGCAGCTGGGGAACCTCGGCTGCAAGTTCCTGCACTGCCTGCCCGCCACGCGCGGCGAGGACGTGACAGACGAGGTCGCAGACAGCGATGCTTCCCTCTGCTGGGAGCAGGCGGGCAACCGCCTGACGGCCATGCGCGGGCTTCTCGTCTATCTGACGCGCTGCCGCCGCGAGCCGAGCGGTGCACAGATCGCCGCGGCGAAGGAGGAGCTTGACCGGGTGCTGTGCGATAAGCTCGGCTGCGTCGAGGCCTACTGCGGTGTTTCGAAAGCGGAAAAGAGCTGAGAAAAGCCATGGAGAAGAATCAATTTCGTCTTGCGGACGTGATCCTGTCAGTCATCTGCGTGGTGTTCGTCGCCGAAGCGGCGGCGCCGGTCGCGTCCATCGGCAACAGCCAGTATTTCTGGTGGGGATTTATGATCCTTGCGTTTTTGCTGCCCTACGGTTTGATCGCCGCCGAGCTCGGCACGGCCTACGCGGGCGACGGCGGGCTTTATGACTGGATCCACGCGGCGTATCCGCAGGGCAAGTGGGCGGCGCGCGCCTCGTGGTACTACTGGATCAACTTTCCGCTGTGGATGGCGTCACTCGCGGTGATGTGTCCGGAACTGCTGCGCGACATCACGGGGCGGCAGATGGGAACCATTGCCTCGCTCGCCGTGCAGCTTCTTTTTATCTGGATCGTCACGCTCATCGCCTGCTATCCCGTGTGCGACAGCATTGTGATCCTGAACGTGAGCGCGGTCATCAAGATCCTGCTGGCGCTGCTCGTCGGCGGACTCGGCGTGTGGTATATCAGCCGCTACGGCTTTGTCAACGATATGTCGGCGCGGACGTTCCTGCCGTCGTTCGACCTCACGAGCCTCTCGTATATCTCGGTCATCATTTTTAACTTCCTCGGTTTCGAGGTCGTGTGTACGTTTGCCGGCAGCATGAGCGAGCCGAAAAAGCAGATCCCGCAGTCCATCGTGACCGGCGGCATCGTCATTGCGGCCATCTATCTTTTTTCGGCCTTCGGCATCGGCGCGGCAGTAGACGTGCGCGAGATCAGCGTGGACTCGGGCCTCATCGACGCGGTGTCGCTGATCCTTGGCGCTGACGGCGGCGTGCTTGTTGCCGTGGTGGCGCTGTTGTTTCTTGTGACGCTGTTCGGCAACATGATCTCGTGGTCAATGGGCGTCAACTCGACGGCGGCGCTCGCTGCAGACCACAACGATATGCCGCGCTTTTTTGCAAAGCGATGGGCAAAAAACAACATGCCTGTCGGTTCGGCGGTCGCCTCGGGCGTCGTTGCCTCGGGCGTGTGCATTTTGGGCGTGCTCATCGAGACAGTCACGCCGGATTCCTCGCTCTTTTGGAGCTTTTTTGCGCTGAATCTTGTGATGCTGCTGTTGAGCTATCTTCCCGTGTTCCCAGCGTTTTTGAAGCTGCGGCGCGTAGATGCAAAGACGCCGCGTCCCTTCCGCGTGCCGGGGTCAGATGCGGCGCTGCGCTGCATCGCCTATGTGCCGATGGCGCTCATCATCATCTCTATCATCTTTACCGCCGTGCCGCTCTCGTTTGATGAGGAAACGCTTAAAAGTTTCCTGCCCATCACGATCGGGACGATTCTCAGCGCGGCGATTGGCGAGGTGCTGATCGCGCTGCGCGGGAAAACCGCGCGCAGCTAAGTATGGTTTCATCATAAGGAGATAAATGTATGGCAAGAAGAATTATCGGAACAACGCCGAAGCAGGACGGGTATCGCATGCCCGCTGAATATGAACCGCAGCAGGGCGTTTGGATGCTCTGGCCCGAGCGCAGCGACAACTGGCGCAACGGCGGAAAGCCCGCGCAGCGCACCTTTGCCGAGGTCGCAAAGGCCATTGCCCGCTTTGAGCAGGTCACCGTCGGCGCGTCGGTGCGCCAGTATCAGAACGCGCGCGCCCGCCTGCCGGAAAATATCCGCGTGGTGGAGCTTGAGAGCGACGATGCGTGGGTGCGCGACTGCGGGCCGACTTTCCTTGTGAACGACCGGGGCGGCCTTCGCGCGGTGGACTGGGCGTTCAACGCCTGGGGCGGGCTTGTGGACGGGCTTTACTTTCCCTGGGACAAGGACGACCAGGTCGCGCGCAAGATCTGCGAGATCGCGGGCGTGGACAGCTACCGCACGGAAAATTTCGTGCTCGAGGGCGGCTCTATCCATGTTGACGGCGAAGGAACAGTGCTGACGACGGAAATGTGCCTGCTCTCCGCGGGGCGCAACCCGGACAAATCGAAAGAAGAGATCGAAAAAATGCTGCTCGACTGTCTCGGCTGCGAAAAGGTACTGTGGATCAAGGACGGCATCGACCCTGACGAAACGAACGGACACATCGACGACGTTGCCTGTTTCGTTGCGCCCGGCGAGGTCGCCTGCATCTGGACGGAGGATAAGAACCACCCGTTCTACGAGCAGGCGCAGGCAGCGTACCGCTTTCTGAGCGGTGCGACGGACGCAAGGGGGAGAAAACTCAAAGTCCACAAGTTGTGCCTGACGAAAAAACCGTGCCTCCTTGAAGGGGCGGACACCATCGATGCGGTGGAGGGGACGATCCCGCGGGAAAACGGCGAGGTGAGCATCGCGTCGTATATGAACTTCCTCATCGTCAACGGTGCGGTGATCCTGCCGCAGTACGGCGACGAAAACGACGCGCTCGCTGCCCGGCAGGTGCAGGAAATGTTCCCCGACCGTGAGGTCGTACCCGTGCAGACGCGCGAGGTCGCCTTCGGCGGCGGCAACATCCACTGCATTACGCAGCAGCAGCCTGCGGCCAAAGCGTAAAGTGCAAGCCGCCCGCAGACATTCTGCGGGCGGCGCTTATTATGCGGATCTGATCTGCTCGCGGGCGATGCGGATGAATTCGGAGAGCACACTCCACGGATACGAGCGCCTGAGATAGCCAAAGCAGATGGGATACGACGCACTGGGGCAGAGGGGGAGAATGTGCAGCTGCGCGAGCTGCTCGGGCGAGAGCGCTGTTTGCAGTAGATTTTCCGGACAGAAGCACGCGCCCACGCCCTGCACGCAGAGCGCGAGCAGCGTTTCGACATTTTCCGACGTCGCCTTGCTGATAGGCGAGATGCCCGAGGCGCGCAGCAGCTCGCGTCCAATGCGTCCGCCGATATCTGCGGCTGAGCCGAGAACGAACGGGCAGTCACGCAGCGAGTGCAAGTCCCCTGCGGCGATCTCATTGCGGCGTACATCGAGGTCGATCTGACACTGCACAAGAAGACTGTCCACAAGGCAGAGAACAGTGTGCTCAGTGTAGTAGTCGGCGAGCTCGATGCTGGGCGGCGCCTTGGGATAGGCGGCGATGGCAAGGTCAATGCCGCCGCTGAGCAGCGCCTTTTGAATCGCGTCGTTCGAGCACTCGCGCAGCATGATCTCGACATTCGGGTACTGACGCTGAAAGGCAGGAATCAGGCGCGGCATGATGGCGCGGCCGCGCGTGAAGCCAATGCCGACGCGCAGCTCGCCCTTCTGATTTTCGGAAATATCGCAGAACTCGCGCTCCATTGTCTGCCGCGTCTGCCCGATAGATTCGGCATAGTGCAGAAACTTCCGGCCCGCGTAGGTGAGCTCAAGCGGCGTGCGGCGCACAAGGAGTGTGCAGCCAAGCTCCTTTTCAAGTCCCGCAATGTGGGACGAGAGCGACTGCTGCGTGATATGCAGTGCTTCGGCGGCGCGGGTAAAGTTTTTCTCCCGCGCGAGCACGAGAAAATAGTCAAGGGAATGAAAATTCACGGGAGTCCTCCTTTCACAGTTGTTTCTTGTAGAATATATCAATTTTAACAGTTTTACAAGCATAAAAGCAGGAATTATACTGTGGGCAGAGCACATGAAACGGCAGGAGAAGATTTCCTTTTTCCGCCGCGCATGCTACGATAGCGTACTGTATTGAAAAAGGATAGGGGAGGACTGAGATGGCTGCAATCGTTCTTTTTTGCCTGGCGCTGATGGCCTGCCTTGTGCTGCGGGCCAATATCCTCTATGCGCTTTTGGCAGGGTTGGTGATCTTTACGCTGCACGGCAGGCAGCAGGGTTTTTCCTGGAAGGAACTGGGAAAAATGATTGGTGCGGGCGTGAAAACGTCGGCGAGCGTGCTGCTCGTCTTTCCCTTCATCGGCATGCTGACTGCCCTCTGGCGCGCGTGCGGCACGCTGCCGTTCATCATCTGCTGCGCTGTCGACCTCATCCGGCCGCAGATCCTGCTGCTGATGACATTTCTGCTGAATTGCGGCGTTTCGATGCTGACGGGGACGGCGTTCGGCACGGCGGCGACGATGGGCACCATCTGCGTGAGTGTGGGCATGTCGATGGGCATGGACCCAGTGCTGCTCGGCGGAGCGATGCTCTCCGGCGTATTTTTCGGCGACCGCTGCTCGCCGGTCTCAACGAGCGCGCTGCTTGTGAGCGAGCTGACGGAGACGAATATCTATGATAACATCAAACGCATGCTGAAAACGGCGCTTGTGCCGTTTCTCCTCAGCTGCGGCATCTATGCCGCGCTTGGAATGCTGAAAAGCGGCGGCGGCGCGGCGGGCGAGCTGTGGTCGCTCTACGGACGCGAGATGGCGCTGCACTGGGTCATGTGCCTGCCGGCAGTGCTCATCCTGGCGCTGTCGCTCCTGCGCGTGAAGGTCAAGCGGGCGATGGCGGCGAGCATTTTGGCATCGGTCGTGCTGTGCGTTTTTCTGCGCCGCTTGGACGCGGTGACGATCCTCAAGACCGCGGTTTGGGGCTACACGGCGGCGGACGCCGAGGTCGGCGCAATGCTCAACGGCGGCGGTATCCTCTCGATACTGCGCGTAGCAATGATCGTGATGATCTCGTCGGTCTATTCCGGCATTTTCCGCAAGACGGGTCTGCTTGACCGGCTCTGTGCGCGCATCACGGTTTTGAGCGAAAAGACCTCGCCCTATGCCGCCATGCTGCTGACGGCGCTCCTGGCGGGGCTTCTTGCCTGCAACCAGACGCTGACGATTATTCTGACACATCAGCTCTGTGCGCCGTTACAGCAAAGCAAGGAACAGTTTGCCATCAACCTTGAAAACAGCGCCGTGGTCGTTGCGCCGCTCATTCCGTGGTCGATCGCGGGAGCAACGCCGCTGTCAGCGGTCGGCGCGCCGTTGACAGGCATGGCGCTGGCATGCTTTTTATACATTCTGCCCCTGTGCGAGCTTGTGCGGCACGCTGCCTCGTCCCGCCGGTAAGAAATGAGAAGGCCCGCTTACAGCAGTGCTGTAAGCGGGCTTTTTGTGATCGTTTTTAGGTGAGATCAGCCGACAAGCATCTCGGTATCCATGGCGATCATCAGTTCCTCGTTCGTGGGAATGAGAAGGACGGTGACCTTGGAATCGGGGGCGGAGATGACGCGCTCTTCGCCGCGGACCTTGTTGGCGTCCTCGTCCATCTTAACACCCATGAACTCGAGGCCGGAGGCGATGGCCATGCGCTGGGAAGCGCTGTTCTCGCCGACACCTGCGGTGAAGATGATGGCGTCCACGCCGCCCATCGCGGCGGCATACGCACCGATGAGCTTCTTCACGCCGTAGTTGAACATATCGACAGCAAGGCCGGCGCGCTCATTGCCCTGCTCGAAGGCCTCTTCGAGATCGCGGAAGTCGGAGCTGACGCCGCTGACGCCCATGACGCCGGACTTCTTGTTGAGGATGTTGAGCATCTCGGTGATGTCCATGCCGTACTTGTTCATCAGGTACTCGAGGATACCGGCGTCAATGTCGCCGGAGCGGGTACCCATGGGGAGACCGGCGAGCGGGGTGAAGCCCATGGAGGTGTCGACGCTCTTGCCGCCGTCGATCGCGGTGACGGAGGAGCCGTTGCCGAGGTGGCAGGAGATCAGCTTGAGCTGCTCGATGGGCTTGCCGAGCATATCGGCCGCGCGCTGGGAAACATACTTGTGAGAGGTGCCGTGGAAGCCGTAGCGGCGGACCTTGTCCTTCTCATAGTACTCGTAGGGAATGGCATAGGTATAGGCCACGGGGGGCATGGTCTGGTGGAAGGCGGTGTCGAACACGGCGACCATGGGAACGCCGGGCATCAGCTCCTGGCAGGCCTTGATGCCGATGATGTTGGCGGGGTTGTGCAGGGGGCCGAGAGGAATGCACTTTTCAATGGCGGCGATGACCTCGTCGTTGATGATGCAGGAGTCAAAGAACTCCATGCCGCCGTGCAGGACGCGATGGCCGACGGCATCGATCTCGTCGGTGGACTTGATCACGCCGTCCACGGGATCGACCAGAATGGCCAGAACCGCCTGAATGGCCTCGGAGTGGGTGGGCATGGGGATATCCTTCACGATCTTCTTGCCGTTGGCGTTGTGGGTCAGACGGCCGTCGATGTAGATACGCTCACACAGACCCTTGGCAGACACGGCGCCGGTCTCGGGATCCATCAGCTGATACTTCAGGCTGGAGGAGCCGGCATTGATAATCAGTACATTCATTGGGGAAAGCCTCCTAAATAAATATTTTCTTTTTGGTCGGTTTGTGATATGATAGCCATAACTGAGCACATTATAGAGCATTTGCGTCAATTTCTCAAGCCCTCAAGGGAATTTTTTCAAAAAAAAGAGGGAGAATTTTGAAAACCGTTGGTATCGTTGCCGAATATAACCCCTTTCATGCAGGCCACCGCAAGCAGTTCGACCGGGTCAAGGCGGAGTTTGGTGGGGAAACCGCCATTGTGTGCGCCATGAGCGGTAATTACGTCCAGCGGGGCGCGCCCGCCGTCATGGATAAAACCCTCCGGGCAAAGGCCGCCGTCGCCTGCGGCGCCGACCTTGTGGTGGAGCTGCCAACCACCGTGAGCCTGTCCTCCGCCGAGGGGTTCGCCGCGGGAGGCGTCGGCATTCTGTCGAAGCTGTGCGATGCCCTTTGCTTCGGCGCGGAAACCGGCGAAGCAGAGCTTCTGATGGAGACCGCCCGGGCGCTGCTTTCGGAGGACTTTTCTCCCCTGCTCCGCCGGGAACTGGACAGCGGCAAGTCCTTCCCCGCCGCCCGCGCCGAGGCTCTCGCGCAGATGGGGCTGTCCGGGGAAATCCTGCGCCGCCCCAACGACATTCTGGCCGTGGAATACTGCAAGGCCATTCTCGCCCAGCGCTCCCCCATGGTTCCCTTTCCCATCCGGCGGGAGGGATGCTATCACGACCGGACGCCCGACCGGGAAAATCCCTCCGCCACGGCGGTACGACGTCTCATGCTGGAGGGCGTGGCGTGGGATTCCTTCGTCCCGGAACCTGCCCGGGCAATTTTTGAAAATGCGCCCCTGCACAGCCTTGCCGCCGGGGAACGGGCGGTTCTCGCCCGGCTGCGCACCATGGCCGACGAGGAATTTGAAGCCCTGCCCTTCGGCGGGG
>OHBW01001148.1_pt1 | contig 10926 bp, 7 predicted proteins | sample 1577411 | NCBI WGS metagenome assembly OHBW01 (sample SAMEA3879534, study PRJEB24766) | human gut metagenome | biome: human-associated habitat; feature: feces | place: USA | collected 1985/1987 | reverse complement strand
GTGCAACTTCTGCAACTATCGTTTCAGGAGCAATGGCTGAACGTACTAAGTTTAGCATGTATGTAGTTTATTCAATCCTGATTTCACTTATCATATATCCTGTTGAAGGTCACTGGACATGGGGCGGCGGATGGCTTATGAACGGTGCTGAAGATTCTTTCATGATGAAGACATTTGGATGCACATTCCATGATTTCGCAGGTTCTGCAGTGGTTCACTCTGTAGGTGGTGTGCTGGCATTTATCGGAGCTATAGCTCTTGGTCCCCGTATCGGCAAATACGATAAGAACAAGAAGAGCAAGGCAATACCTGGACACAGCCTTACATTGGCGGCACTTGGAGTATTTATCCTGTGGTTCGGATGGTTCGGATTCAACCCGGGTTCACAGCTCGCAGCAGCAACGGCGGCCGACCGTGAGGCTATTTCGCACGTGTTCCTTACAACCAACCTTGCAGCAGTTGCCGGCGGTATAGCTACAATGTGTGTTACTTGGATTAAATATGGCAAACCGTCATTCTCACTTACACTTAACGGTATTCTTGCCGGACTTGTTGGTATAACAGCCGGATGCGATGCAGTTTCACCGCTCGGCTCACTGATCATCGGTCTTATCTGTGGTGTGGTTCTTGTATTTGCCATTGAATTCATTGATACAAAACTTCATATTGACGATCCCGTTGGTGCAAGTTCTGTACATGGTGTATGCGGAATCCTTGGTACATTGCTCACCGGACTGTTTGCCGTTGACGGCGGACTGTTCTACGGCGGTGGCTGGAATTTCTTCGGTGCACAGCTCCTCGGTATTGTCTGCATAGACCTTTGGGCAGCCGTAACAGGAATAATAATGTTCTATACGATAAAGAAAGTAGCCGGACTTCGTGTTGACAGACGTGTCGAGGAAGAAGGACTTGACATATATGAGCATGGCGAGTCAGCCTACAACTAAAAGATTGTGTGTTAGTTTTCAGGGTAACATGATGGACGGAAATTATGATATATCCTGTAAAAATGCTGGGTTATCATAATTTCCTTACTTTAAACCACGCAGGGCTTTATGGTGTTAGAGCCTTAAAATAGCCTGCGTGGATTATATTTTTAGACGTTTTGGATGTAGATGTGGCGTGTGATTATAAAATAAATATTTAAGACAATCAGTAAAAAACGAAAATATATGTGTGGAATAGTTTCTATATTTAACATAAAGGAGCAGGCCGACAGCCTTAGGCAGAAGGCACTGCGAATGAGTCAGAAAATACGTCACCGCGGTCCTGACTGGAGCGGAATATATTGTGGTGGTTCAGCTATATTGGCCCACGAGCGTCTTTCTATCGTTGATCCTGAATCCGGACGTCAGCCGTTGTATAGTCCGGACAAGAAGCAGGTGCTTGCCGTCAATGGTGAGATATACAATCATCAGGAAATACGTAGGCGTTATGCAGGTAAATACGATTTTCAGACGGGCAGCGACTGTGAGGTGATTTTGGCGCTTTATCGTGACAAGGGTACGGATTTTCTTGAAGACCTGAGCGGAATATTTGCTTTTGCGCTTTATGATATTGAGAAAGACGAGTTTCTTATTGCCCGTGACCCGATAGGTGTCATTCCTCTTTATATAGGATACGACAACGATGGAAAAGTGTACGTTGCCAGTGAACTGAAGGCGCTTGAGGGTAATTGCGACCACTATGAGCTGTTTCCTCCAGGGCATTATTATTCAAGCCGTGACAGCAAACCGGTGCGCTATTACACTCGCGACTGGTTCAGTTATGATGCCGTGAAGGATAATGGCGGCAGTGCAGCCGACATTCGCTCTGCGCTTGAGTCGGCCGTTAAGCGTCAGCTTATGAGTGACGTGCCTTACGGAGTGCTCCTCAGCGGCGGACTCGATTCGTCAATAGTAAGTGCCATTGCGCGCAAATACGCTTCAAGGCGTGTTGAAGCCGGTGGACGTGAGGATGCCTGGTGGCCGCGCCTGCACTCTTTTGCCGTTGGACTCAAGGGCGCGCCCGACCTTGAGAAGGCCCGTATCGTGGCAAATCATATAGGAACTGTACATCATGAGATAAACTACACCATACAGGAAGGTCTCGACGCAATAAGTGATGTGATATATTTTACCGAGACTTATGATGTTACAACCGTGCGCGCATCCACGCCGATGTATCTGTTGGCGCGTGTGATTAAGAGCATGGGTATAAAGATGGTGCTTTCGGGAGAAGGTGCCGATGAGATATTTGGTGGCTACTTATATTTCCATAAGGCTCCGGATGCCAAGGCTTTTCATGAGGAAACTGTCCGTAAGATTGCTAAACTGAATCTTTACGACTGTCTCCGGGCAAACAAGAGTCTGGCTGCATGGGGAGTTGAAGGACGAGTGCCGTTCCTTGATAAGGAATTTCTTGATGTGGCAATGCGCATTAATCCAAAATTAAAGATGTGTCCGGAAAACACAATAGAAAAGAAAATACTGCGTGAAGCCTTTGCCGACATGCTTCCTGAAAGTATTGTGTGGAGACAGAAAGAGCAATTCTCCGACGGCGTAGGATATTCATGGATAGACACATTGAAAAAAATAACCTCCGACCTTGTTAGTGATGAACAAATGGCGCATGCCGCAGAGCTGTTCCCGATAAACCCGCCGCAGAATAAAGAAGAGTATTACTACCGCTCTGTCTTTGCCTCGCATTTTCCGAGTGACAGCGCGGCGCGTACTGTGCCCAGTGTACCTAGTGTTGCATGCAGCACAGCCGAGGCACTCGCCTGGGACAAATCTTTTCTAAAACTTAACGATCCGAGTGGACGTGCCGTACAAGGTATACATGAACAGGCATATAAATAATGAAGAAAGTGAAGTGAGAAAATTTTTATTGCCGTTTTATGGATATGCTGTTCATAGAGATTAGCGTATCTCATATACCTTGACAACACAAATTGACTTGTGTAATATCTTTTTGTTGACGTGGAGAGCCTTTGCAGGTAGATGCAGGTAGGCTCTCCTTTTTTATGTCGTTGTCTTTTTATTTATGATTATAATAGTTTTAGCAATTGTGGTATATTTCGGTTGCTTTTGTCTTTCTTTAAATGTATTAGGCGTTTTTCCGTTGTTTTATTGATATAGTCAATTTTATTCAGTCGTCTTCCATTCGCCAATAGTTCCCGTCTCTGACGAGAAACTTGCGCCTATCTTGAACACTTGTCGCTTGTCAGAGGCGTATTCGCGTGCGTAGCCTTTTTCCTCTATCTGCTGTAATGCCTCGTCAGCCGTGCCGTCTAGCTTGAACTCAAAGATGTAGACATACTGCGGAGTCTCTACGATGCAGTCGACACGTCCTTGGCTCTGCACCTTCTCCGTGTAGACCGTGTACACGCTGATTAGTCGCATGATTAGATAAAACGTGTATTGAAAATAACGTTCGCGCTCCTTCTCGTCTTCCTTGCGTCGCATTGTATATGGAATACTCGACAGGAAGGACGTGAACAGAGTGCCGAGTGTGTCGGCTTTTCCGTCCTCCATAGCGTCAATCACGTCGTCGATCCACCCCTCGAGCCGTTCTTTCGGCTTAAGGTATGATGTTGCCACCATTGTGAGAAATCCGTTCTTTACCTCATCGTTAGGGAAGTCGAGCAGAAACCTGTTCCTGCGCATGTTGTAGTCCTTGATGGTAAGATATCCGCTTTGGTAGATCATAGGCAGAGGTTTCTCTACGTCAGCCTTGTAGTCTACGAACTCCTCCATACTATAATATTTGCCTGTAAGCTCGTTCATGTTCTCGTTGAAATGGCTGAGCAGTCGGATGAGATATGTTGGGGTGCCCGAGCGGAACCAATAGTCGTATATTCTTTGGCTGTCCATTGCATTGAGCAGACTGAACGGATTGTATACGTCTGTCATCTTATCGCTAAAATGATAACCGTCGTATTGCTTTTTCAAACGCATTTTCATTTCATCTGTGTCGCATCTGTAATCCTGTGCCATTTCAGCAATAGGCTCTGCAAAATAGCTTTCAAGTTCCTCTTGTGTTATTCCGCACAGCGTTTCATATCGTGCGTCCATGCTTATATCCTTCGGCTGGTTGAATCCGCTGAACACGCTTACCTGCGAGAACTTTGTAACGCCTGTGAGCAGAACAAACTGCAGATGCTCGTCTGCGCCCTTGAACACGGAATAGAAAGCTTTAAGTATATTGCGGTGTCTGTCTTCGAGTTGCTGATTCAGGTCGAGCACATCCAATATCGGCTTATCATATTCGTCTATAAGCACCACGGCACGTTGGCCGGCCTGTAAATGTGCCGCTTTGATTATTTCGGCAAACCTGTCACCATAGCCCAGTTCTCCGTAACGTATAGGCAGTCCGTATTGTTTTTCCCACTCAGAAAGGCAGAAGTTAAGTTTCTGTTCAAGTTCGTCAGGATTGGAGAAGTTTCCTCCGTTGAAGTCTACATGAAATACCGGATAAACATTCCATTCCTTTTCAAGCTTGTCAATGGCAAGCCCTTTGAAAAGTTCCTTTCGGCCAAGGAAATAATTTTTCAGCGTTGACACGAGCAGACTTTTTCCGAAGCGTCTCGGACGGCTTAGGAAATAAGTCTTACCTTCTTGGGTAAGCTTATACACAAGGTCTGTCTTGTCAACATATACGTATCCGTCTTCAATTATTTGGTCGAAGCTCTGTATTCCTATCGGGTATTTCATGATAACACATCCTCCATATCAAAAAGACGTCAATAACGACACTGCAGTAATTATCTACGCCAAAAACATTATATTTGTGCAAATATAACAATTTTGTTTGAAAATATGCAAGTTACGACTACACAAAGGGAAAATAAACAAGACAAAAACATGCACATATAAAAACGACGGAACATAAAAGTAAGAAGAATAAACGAATGAGCCAGAACTAACAAAAAAATTGTTGGTAAGCATAGGATTTCACTCCGCAACTTACCAACAAAGTCTTAATTATATTGTCAACCAAAATTATTGTCACTCACAATACAGACACATCATTATCCAACGGTTATCTGACGTACAACGTTCTTTTCTTCCTTACGAATCTTAGGCAGTACGACTGTCAGCACGCCATCGCCTACTTTAGCAGAAATTTTCTCCTTATCAACATCGTCAGGCAGTATCAATGTCTGCTCAAACTTGCTGTAAGCGAACTCACGGCGCAGATAGTGAGCTTTTTTCTCCTCTTCTCTATTTTCCTTCTTGCTCTCCATCTTTATTGACAAATCACCGTCCTGATTAAGATGAACGTTAAAGTCTTCTTTTGTCATTCCCGGCGCAGCAACCTCAACCTCATAGTCAACTTCACTCTCCTTTACGTTTATGGCCGGAGCTGTAGCATTGGCCTTAGGCATGAAATCTGTGTCAAAGAAATCGTTAAACACGTCGGGTAACCATGAATTTTTGCGATTAACTGGTATCATAATTTTATTCTCCTATTTTTAATTATTTTTTATGTTCGTTATTGTTATGAGCTTCACTATTATTGTCGGCTCTCACTAAGCTATAATGCAACATACATACCAGCATAAAAAAGCGCGACATCTTGTCATAAAAACTGACAAGATGTCGCGTGCGCTATATTATTTTAATTAATGCCTGTGGGTATTCACCGGGAATCGCTGCCGCGGTACACCAAGCTTTATTTTGTTTTTTCAACTTGCTTGCGCTCAGATACGACGTCTGATGCAGAATATTTATTACGGTATAAACCATCAATGATACTGTCGGCAAGGCTTATGTTTGGCACTTGAACAGCATCACATCCAAGTGCAGCAGCTGCCGTAATGAATATTTCAGCTGCAGGAATAATAACATCGGCACGGTCGACCTTGAGACCAAACTGCTCTATACGCTCCTCAACGCTAAGCACCTTGAGCCTTGAATAAAGGTCTTTTATCTCATCTATCGTAACATATCTGTTTTCGCGTTTAGAGTGAGTAAGCTTAAACAGCTTGTTGATGTTGCCGCCCGAACCTATTATCTTTATGTCGGGCATATCCTTGGCAAATCCTGCAAGATCAGATTTCATCTTCTCAACAGTCTCTTTCGACACCATTCCGCCGAGCATTCTCAACGTACCGATGTTATACGACTGACTGTGAGTCAAGGCTCCGTCATGAAGCAGAGAAATCTCGGTACTGCCTCCACCTACGTCGATGTAAGCATAATTGCCCTTTGCACTGCCGATATTTTCTACTATATTGTTACACAACAGACGCGCCTCTTCCCTACCGTTGATTATCTCAATATTTATTCCGGTCGACTTGCGCAGTTTATTTAGCACTTTCTTTCCATTCTCTGCATCACGCATGGCAGATGTGGCACAGGCTCTGTAATCATCGACCTGATTAAGTTTCATTATCTGCTTAAAGGCCTTGAGCATGTGTTTCATCATAAGCATACGCTCCTTCGAAATCTTGCCGAGCGTAAACACGTCTGAACCCAAACGCAGAGGCACACGCATATACATCACGCGCGAAATCTGCTGACTGCCGTCACTGGCAGTTCTAAAGTTCTTTATGAGCAGTCGCGCTCCGTTAGAACCTATATCAATAGCTGCTAATCTCATATCTTTTAATTTTTTTTAAACTGTTTATTCAATGGTATTTTCAGGCTGCATTATGCCTTGTTCATAAGTATCTGATATACAAGCCATTACACATGGCATTGCAAAAGGTCGTCATTTAGACTGCAAAAGATGGCCTTTTAGGACATAAAATGCCGTCTTTTACAAGCCAAAAGGCCACCTTTTACAACACATACATATATCATTTATCCTGGCAAGCATTCTTGGCCTCTTCCACATAAGCATTGTAAAGTTCTTCCTGCGAACGGAACGGACGACCGTCTACTACCTCCTGTATAACATTATCGCCGCTGCCGTCAACCACACGTCCGTTGGTTGTGTCACGCAGACCATACTCAACAGTGCGCATAAGGTCTTTCTTCATATCTTCGTCATAAACAGGCGTCATCACCTCTATACGGTTAAGCAGATTGCGTGGCATCCAGTCGGCACTGCCGATAAAATATTTAGGATTGCCTTCGTTGCAGAATATAAGTATGCGTGAATGTTCAAGATAACGGTCAATGATGCCCACAGCATGAATATTCTCGCTAAGACCAGGAACACCTGTAATGAGCGAACAGTTGCCGCGCAACACGATGTCAATCTTAACACCGGCCTTAGATGCAGCATAAAGTTTGTCAACAACGTCAGGTTCGGTTACATGGTTTATCTTCATCTTTATCCATGCCTCCTTTCCTGCGTTCGCATTCTTTATCTCCTTGTCGATAAGATTTAATATTCTTGACTTCATTGAATTAGGCGACACCATAAGTTCTCTGAATCTGAACTGAGAGAAAGGACGGTCGATAAAGTCGAACACCTTTTTCACTTCAGACACAATGCCCTTACGGGCCGTCATCATCAGATAATCGGTATACACCTTAGCATTGCCTTCATGAAAGTTTCCAGTGCCGACACAGGCTATACTGCCCTTGGTTGACTCAACATAAAGAAGCTTTGAATGAACCTTAAGCCCTTCTACTCCGAATATCACGTTAATTCCTTCTTCCTGCATGCGCTTGCTCCAACGGATGTTGCTCTCCTCATCAAAACGTGCAAGAAGCTCAACCACAGCCGTAACCTTCTTACCATTACGGGCGGCACATATAAGAGCCTTCACCACCTTTGAGTCCTTGGCCAGTCGGTACAGAGTTGTCTTTATTGTCTTAACCTCCGGCTTGAGTGCAGCCTCACGCAACACTCGGATATATCCGTCGAAAGAATGATAAGGCACATGTATAAACAAATCCTTACGCCTAATCTGGTTCAGGATGCTCTCCTGTGCCAGAAACTCCGGCTTCATTATGTGCGCCCATTTCGGATATTTCAGTTCGTCATGCCCGCAGTCAGTAAAATTCATCAAATCCTTATGATTCTGATATCTGCTGCTGCCAAGAGAAACATCGAGCTTGCTGACATTGAGCTTACTCATGAGTTTCTTTTTCATTTCCTTAGGCATGCTCTTGTCGTAGATAAGACGCACAGGCTCGCCGTGCCTGCGGCTGCTAACACCCTTGGCTATCTTTTCAAGCACACCATAGTCAGAGTCGTTGTCCATCTCCATCTCGGCATCCTTTGTAAACTTAAACGAATATGACTCAAACACTGCCGGCTTAAATCCGATGAATATCAGCGGCAGGCAGTATCTAACCACATCGTCGAGATACATGATATTGTCATATCCGTCAGACGACGGCACCTTAATGAATCGTCCGTTCTCTCTGTCGGGCACCTTAATTATTGCCAGACTGCTTTTAGGATGCGAAGTTCCTTCGGCAATGTCGGTCTTTCTTACCAAAAGATAAATACGGTTGTCCTCGAGCTGTCCTATCTCGCCAATCTCTGAATACCATATAGGATTGGTGTATCCGTTAAGACGCTCATGGAAGAAGTTTGTCAAAAAAGTTTTCTGCTCGTCATTAAGCTCAGTTTCGTTCAACAGGCGTATGTTATGCTTTTCAAGGCAGTCAAAGACATGCTCTATGGCCAAAGTATACTCCTGGCTATAGGACGAATTAAGTTTGTTTATTTTTGACATTGTCTTGCGTATCGAGTCGTGCTGCTTGCGTATTTCTTTGTTGTCCGACTCAAGCAGGCGGCTCAATGATGCCATACGCACACGGAAAAACTCATCAAGGTTATTAGAGTAAATCCCTAAGAACGAGAGTCTTTCAAGCAAGGGGATATTTTCTTTCTGAGCCTCCTGCAGTATGCGATGATTAAAATACATCCAACTGACATCGCGCTCGACATAACGCTTTACCTTTTTATTCTTAGCCATATTTCTACCTTTTTGGATTTTGTTTTGTCCGTTTATATTTATTATTGCCCAACACGTAGTTTACACGCCTGTACAGGCGGAACACCGCCATTACTACTTCTGCAATAGCAATATTATGAGTTTTCTTTGCAAAAATATAACTATTATCCAACAAAGTGCGTGTATTATATGTTAAAATTAGAATAAAATGTTGTTACAATATAAATTCCCGGTACTAATGTCAACAAGGCATAGGCCATGTATAATTTGTCCAAAAGACAACATAATCTGCCCCAATTAAGGTTAACAAGAACTAAAATGCACGATTTCCGGCATATTTAAATTATCTTTGCATAGTCTGCCAAGGCTATAAAACATACCAAGTCAACGCTTTGACATCATTATAAAACAGCAGGCAAAACAACATTATATTTAAAAGCAACAAACTATGATAAGAGAAGTTTCATGCGACAGCGACATCAGACTGATCGCACAAATGGCAGAAGAAATATGGCCGGAAGCATTTGCCGATATTATTACAAAGGAACAAATAAGCTATATGGTTGACAAGTTTCAGTCTTACCATGCAATGAAAGACCAGATCGAAAACCAAGGCTACACATATTTTATTATTAGCGAGAACGGTAAAAATGCAGGATACTGCGGAGTGCAGGTAAAGGAGGACAACTCGCTCTATCTCAGCAAGATGTACCTGTTGAAGGAGGCTAGAGGACACAGGCTGTTTGAACAGATGACAAACCACCTTGTGAAATTATGCCGCGACAAAGGCATAAATAGAATATGGCTGACCGTAAACAAACACAACGGAAGGGCTATAGCAGCGTATGACAAAAACGGATACAGAAACATAAAGAGCCAGACAACAGATATAGGCGAAGGATTTGTGATGGACGACTATGTGTTTGAACTCAAGACAGATTGCTGAATTAAGACACAAATACATGTGTTTCAATAAAATACACAACAGAACACATAACACGCTAACATATACGACGCCTGCACTCAACGGCAAAAAAGCTCTAAAGAAAACAAATTCTTTAGAGCCGAGATACGTTGTTTCAAAAAAAAATTGTAAGTTTGCATAAATAATTGGGCATATTACAGGCCACAAAAAGACTAAAGCCAAAAACAAGATACAAAAGCTTGACAAAGGCTCTACATGGTCTGAAGAGAAAACATTAGGCAAGTGTGAATACAAGAAAAACTGTAAACAACATACTGAAAATAGCATTTCCGCTATTGTTCGGCGGGGCGATACTTTACTGGATGTATCGCGACTTCAACTTCAGAAGCATCAAGAACATACTTCTCTACGAGATGAACTGGGCTTGGATGCTGCTGTCGTTTCCGTTTGGTATACTTGCCCAAATGTTCCGCGGATGGAGATGGCGACAGACGCTTGAACCAGTAGGCGAAAGCCCGAGAAACTCCACGGCAGTCAATTCCATTTTTCTGTCTTATGCGGCAAGCTTGGTCATACCGCGCATCGGAGAGTTCACGCGCTGCGGAGTGCTGAAGAGATACGACGGAATATCGTTTCCAAAAGCTCTAGGAACTGTAGTTACCGAAAGAGCTATCGACACGCTGCTCATGCTTATTGTCACCATGTTGACACTGCTCATGCAGATGAGAGTGTTCACCACGTTCTTCACAAAGACCGGCACAAGCATGGACACCATAATCAGCCGGTTTTCTACCACGGGCTACATCGTAACCCTTGCATGCGCCGTGGCTGCGTTCTTCTGAAGAAGATGTCAATATATAATAAGGTGAAGGACACCATGGGCGGAATATGGCAGGGAGTTGTTTCTCTGAAAAATGTAAAGAATGCTCCCCTATTCATATTTTACACCCTCGGTATATGGATAAGTTATTTTCTGCACTATTATCTCACGTTCTTCTGTTTCGACTTCACGTCGTCTTTGGGCCTTCAGTGTGCCCTCGTAACGTTTGTTGTCGGCAGCATAGCCGTGATAGTACCCACCCCTAACGGTGCGGGTCCGTGGCATTTTGCAGTAAAAACAATGCTTATTCTTTACGGCGTGAGCGACATCAATGCC
>OHBW01001146.1_pt1 | contig 10939 bp, 3 predicted proteins | sample 1577411 | NCBI WGS metagenome assembly OHBW01 (sample SAMEA3879534, study PRJEB24766) | human gut metagenome | biome: human-associated habitat; feature: feces | place: USA | collected 1985/1987 | reverse complement strand
AAATAGATGCTCTTAGAGAAGCTATGGAGTCTCAGATATATAGGCAGCCCTATCTACTCCCTGAGACTCCATAGCTTCTCTAAGAGCATCTATTTGTAATCCTTTAGTTAATTGAGGAATCAAAGGAAATGATGAACTTTTTACATAGGTTCTTACATCTACATCATTTTCAGCTAAGGTTCTATTATGTACATAAACAGGTTTTATAGGCTGTAATATTACATCAAGTTCATCAGTAGTGAACTCTTCCTTTTTACTATATTTATCTAACAAATTTTTATACTGGCTCTCTGGAAGTTTACCAAAAGCATACATAACATCTAGATGCTCTTTTAGAGTAGTTAGCTCTTGAGCATCTGTACCAGTTATACTACCATAGGTCTTAGAGTTAAAACCTATAGACTTATAATATTCATTAGACAATGAAGCTAATTCTGCATCATTAATCACTGCTAATTTATATGTCTCTGAAATACCAGACCAATCAGCCTCTTGACCAGGAGCAATATCTCCAGCTCTTACCTATATTAATATAAGTATCTCTAACTATACCTACATAATCAGTAGGTTTAGTAGATTTTTCTTTTTTATAATATAAAGCAGGGTCTCCTGTGAATAGCTGACTTACATTAGCATTACTAATAATATAATTAATAGCAAAATCAGCGGCAGCAAATCTTTGTATATAAGATTTATCTTTAGAAGCTATTTGCTTCCTAATATATCCTAAATATTTATTATCAATGAAATTAAAGCTATCATCACTTAATCCTACACCTAGTTTATTCCAAACAGCAACTTGCTGGTCAACTTTATTGTCAAGTAGAGATTGTAAAGTATCCTTAATAATATTGATTAATTCTGGACTGCTATTGATATCCTTAAGTACTCTTTTATCTCCTATATAAGTATATAACTCCTCTATTTCATTCAACTGAGGAAATAACATAAAGAGCTTAGCCCCATCATTATAAGAAGCTACATTAATAGGAGATTCTCCATTGTTGGTAATAGTTTGCCATTTTAGGATCCTGTCAATCTCTGCTTGAACTAAATTATCATATATAAAATCTACCGTATCACTAGAAACTTCTCCATCTTCATTCAGAGAAATATTTACTAAAGGAACAGTTAGCAATATCATAGTAGTTTTATCAGACATTGTAGGATAAAACATCTTACCAATCCTAGTCCCATCTTTAGTAACAGAACCATTATTGGTAAACATGGTCATTTTAACAATCTCATGTTCAGCAGGAGAAAGAGTATTTAAATTCCTAGTCTCTCTATAGGTTTTAGTTCCAAGTTCTTTAATAGAATCTAGAGCTAAATAATCATAAGCAAAATTCTTAAAGAATAAAGATTCTGTATTAATCTCTGCTAATCCATCCTCATTATATACATACTCTCCTAAATCATTAGTTTTGAGTAGTTGTTGTAACCAAGATGCTTTACTATTAAAGGAAAGCTTACTTAATCTAGTCAACAGTATAGGATCAGACATTAAATTAGTATATCTGTCTATTATGTACTTATCATTAGTATAAGAATAAACAGTCTTACTTCCAGATCTATGAGAGTTAGAGAAAATATGAGCAGTATTTCTAGCCTCTAAATTAATTAAAGCCTTAGCTATACTATCACTGAATAATACATTTCCTAACTCACCTATTCCCCCATCTGGTTGAAGTTTACTTACTAAAGTTCCAAATAGACTATTGTTTCCTTGAAACAGTTGAGGATAAGTATATTTTCTACCACCATAAGTAAATTCTCCATCTGTTAAAGTTTCCAGACTCTTAGGAGACAAGACTATTCCTAATCTCTTAAGCCAAGTATCTAATTCACTTTGAGTAGGATAATGTTTCTTCTTAACCCATTCATCATATTGTAGAGTAATCTGTCTAGTTACTTCTGGATCATATATATATTCACCTTCTCTAACAGTTGTTAAGTCACTATTAATAAGGTTATTATACCATGCATTAGTAATAGTTTGTTGTATTGAATTAGCATTAGCATCCCACACTTCCATAGCGTAATTATCTTTATTAACTTTACGCCACATGGCAAACTTCATACTAACATAGTGCTTATTCATTGCTGTTACAAACTCCCTCTTAATCTGATCTGGAGCATTCTCAAGCTTAGCTAATAAATTAGTTAACCAAGGAAATACTTTACCATCCTGATTAATTTCAGTAAGTTTATTAATCATTGCTGTATAAGAAGGCTTAGTTCCTGCAAGCATGGCAGACAAACTATTATATACTATATCAAAAGGCTCAAACTGTGACTCCTGAGTTAAATAATTAGTCTTACCATTAGGAATAAATGAGAGGAACAACTTCATTTTAGCTGAAACAGTGTCCTTGCTATCTAACTCTAAAGAGTAGGTATCACTGAAATAGTTTCTTTCATGTTCAGAATTGTCTTCTCCAAATTCAGCTAGAGAATCTATTTCAGAATTTTGTACCTCAGATACCTTGAATCCACTTCTTTTAGCTAAAGTATTCTTTACTAATCTCTCAAGATTAGACCAATTATCTAGATATTCTTGTAAATGTTCAACAACTTTAGTCTTATTAGCTTGTTTGGCTAATTGCAGTTGTCTCTCAAACCAATTTTTATTCTCAGATAAAATAGATTTAATTTTTTCAGAAGATAATGTTGCCTCCTCAGATCCTATAAGAGCTCTAGCTATCTTTTCAGAGATCATATTAATAACCTGTCTCTGCATAGGAACCTTAATTATCTTAACATTAGATGTGATTAAAGTTATACCTTCTTGAGTTGTACCAAAATCTTTATAGGCTTCCTCATCCAAGAAAGCTTCTGCATTATAAACTAAATCATCGTCATTTAAATTAGTTTCTAAAGCATCAAGATCTATGTCTCCTTCATGCTTAGATACTGGTGTATTCTCAATAATTTCTTTCTTAACAGGAACATTACTTCTTGCTGCTTGAGCCTTTGCTTTAGCTGTTTGTGTGTCAAAGCTAACTGAAGGTTGATTAAAATATACATAATTAGGATTCTCTTCAGTTCCTAAATTCCAGCTAAGTACATTTGAAGAAGTATGTCTTTTTACATAGGTAGTATAGGAAGAGGATTCAATAGCAACTAAATTATTCTCTCCTATAATAGGAATATCTACTTTATCTTTATTAATTAATGTAGAATTACCATAGAAATAACAACCTTGCAAATGATCCTCCAAATTATCAAGAAACTCTTGTTCTTTTAAGAAATTTCCTGTCTGATGATCTAACTTAGCAGTAGCTATATTTATTCCTGCACCTCTAGCTAAAGATAATACTAGAGAATTAGCATTTTCTTCAATAGAAATAGCTCTGTAGTCACTAGGATTAGAAACTATAGTATTGACAAGATTCATCTTATCAGCCTTATGAACATAAGTAAATATGGAAACATAATTCTTAATACCATCAGTGGTTCTAATATCAAAATTAACATTATTTCCAGCACTGTTCTTTAGCTTAATAATCTCTTTAATTTTGTCAACAACTTGCTGCTCACCAGTATTTAGTTTCTCGCCCTTTTTAGCTTTTATAAATATTCTAATAGCCTGTGAAATACTTGATACTTGTTTAGAAGTTAATAGATTTCTCTTTAATGGAACAGCCATTGTAGAGCCATCTCTAGCTGGTAACAAAGCATAAGTATATCCCTCCTTTAAATTTTCAGGTTTATTTAGTAACTTGTCAACTTTAGTAGTAAAATCACCATTTTTATAGATTGCAAATTTAAGTTTATCATCTGGGAACGCTTCTAAAGTTGAAATATATTGATTATTAACAGTTCTTATTAAATGCCCATTACTAATATTAGTAATTCTAGAAGTTGTAATAGTACCATTATATATAGCTTCTCTGAGGCTCATTAAATTATCTCTATCAGCAGCTAGATTCTCCTCTACAACATTTTTAGAGTTAATCCAATTAATATCATGCACAAATCCTAGTGGACCCTGTACAGTCTCAATGGCTATAGGTACTAATGAAGCAATTCTTTTAGTTTTATCCTCAGGTGAAAGATTACTATTCTCAATTTCATCTTTAACAGCTCCCCAGGTACTTTTAGTTCCATTATAATATACTGGAATATTAGGGGAATCATTAATAACAAAATGAATCAATTCATCTCCTCTTAATCTGTTAGGATCAAGAATTAACTTAGTTGCATCATTAAGAATAGCACTATTGCTAGCACTTACTTTAGAACCATTTTTAACTAACCACTCTCTACTTAAATAAGCCACTAATCCAGCTCCATTGGGAGATTTAAATTCCTTAGGATCAGATGTATTTATAATATCGTTGACTTCTTTTTCAGTATCGGCTGTTTCTATAGTAATACCTTCTTCACTAAATATATTAGAATCAGAACTAGATGCAGTTACTACCTTATCAGTTTCTAGTGGTTTATTCTGCTGTTTGAAAATATCATTAAGTCTATTTATTAATTTATTCAGTGCATCAATTCTAGCTGTATTAAACTTATTAGAAGGTCTTTTTTGAATATCTTGAATAGCTCTTTTAATTGCTCCAATACTAAAGTATCCACTGTCTTCAAACTCAGGATGTAGATTAATATCACCTTGTTGTCTAACATCCGCTTTAGTCATTTTGAAGAATCTTCTATTCTCAACATTTTTAGGAGATCTATCAAAATAATCAATTCCAGTTATTTCCTGTAATAGTTTATCTACCAAGTCATTATCAATAGGAGCTTCTTCATCTAAGGTTTTAGAAGTAGCTATAGCTTCCTTATTAGCAGTCTCTTGCTCAACTTCTTCAATAGCTTGTTGAGCTATCTCATCATTACCTGCATCTTCTTTAGCCTGATTAACTATAGTTTGCTTCTCTTCTGGAGATGAGGCAGTAGCGACAGTTGAAGATATCTCTTCTTTTACAGCATCTTTAGTTTGTTTGACTTCTTTGGAAGCTTCTTTTTGTATAGACTCTATCAAAGACTTTTGTGCTTGGAGATAATCCTTTTGATATTCTGGAGATAGATACTCCTTAAACTTCTTATCAGAATCTTTAATATAATTAGCAGCTAATTCCAATTGAGACTTAGTATGCTGAACAGCTTTATACTCATCCAAAGACTCAAGAGTCTCTCTAGCTTTATCAATATATTCCTCTGATACATTAGTCAAAAGATTAGATTTGCCAGACTCCTCATCCATAAGTTGCATCATTTCTGCAATCTGAGGATAAGCAGCATTTACTTTATCATTAAGAGCCTTTTGATGTCTAGATAAATCTTCTTTAATATTTTCCACAAACTTCATAGCAGATTTGTTCATTAATCTATTATGAAGTAATTGAGAAGCATTTGGATATGCTGAATAACTTAGATACATTTTCTCAGCTTCTTGAAGATCCTTGATTCTTTGCTCAGCCTGTTGTTTATAATCTGGATCATATCCTCTCTCAGCTGCTTGTTCAGGAGAAAGACTAGCTGTGTCTTGTATTAATCTCTCTAGCTGCTCAGTAGTTCCATTTTGAAAGGCTTCTGTAGCTAAAGAATTAAATACTCTTTCCTTAATATCTGTTGTTAGAGTCTCTGCATTAATATCAGCTGCAGCTTCAGTTCTATTGATTTCAGCAGTTACTAAATCACTTAGATGAGCCTCAGTATAGGAATCTAGAATCTTTTTCTGCTCAGCTTGAGCTTTAGCATACTCTTCCTTTCTTTTCTTACCTAAAGGATCTCCTGAGATAAGATCACCAGCAGCTCTCATTACATTTCTTTGTATACCACCAGTGATAAATCCCATAGCACCTTCAACTAAAGCTTGTGTAGAAGTACCAAAGTTTAAAATTCTCTCAGTAAGAGAGAGCTCTGCATCTTTGGGAGATAAAGCTCCTCTACTCTTATTAACTTGGTACTCTGCCTCAGATTGAAGAATATTTTGACCTATTTCTTCAGCTCCCTCTTTAGTCATTTGTAGAAGGAAATTATCTGAAGAAAGAGTTTTTAGATCTTTAATTGCTTGAGCAACTCCTTTATCCTTCAGTAAATTTCTAGTTTTACCTATACCTTTAAATACTCCATGTATACCAAAGGCATCAGAAAGCATAAAGATTCTATTCCTATTAACAAATTCAGTCTGTTCCTCAGCTAATTTGTTATTAAAATCTACGTCATTATCCATTAATTCTTTAGCTTCTGCTAAAGCTTGTTCTACTGTATAATTAGGAGTATCTTTATTAGCTTCCAATAGCTTAGCTGCATTATCACTAACATACTGCATTCTGGCATTATCTGCTACTTCAAATGCCATCATTTTGCCTTCAGCATCGTTAGTTAACATACCACTAACTAATGAATTAACTACTTCTCCAGAAGGCCCAGTTGTTAAGAAATTAAGGCCTTTATCTAGACCTTTAGCAATCTTATTAGTCTCTGCTAGTTTACTTAGATAAGCTGCTGCTCTAGAAGCTCTTAGAGCTTTGGTTCCTAGACTTAATCCTTTACTAATAGCTCCTCCCGGTACAGCAAATCCAACCATGCTATCTAGGCCACTTCTTAGAGTAGACCATCTAAAAAAGTTATCTGAAAAAGTATCTTTTCTTTCTCTTTCATATATAGGCATGGCTCCATATAGAGCTTCCTTAGCATCAGCCATAGCTTGACCAAGCCAATTTCTCTCTAGAGTATCTTGTCCTGAAAAAACTTTACCCCATTCTTCAAAGTCTAGTATATAACTAAAGTCTTCTACTGCTGTAGCAAGCCCACTTAAAACACCTCCAATAACAGCATTAGTAGCCTTTAGTAGATTGGATTGCTGATTAGCTCTAAATTCATTTAAGTTATCTATTTGAGATTCATAGACTATATCTTCATCATATTTAGAAAAACTAGGAAATCTATTACCTAAGTTTTCTATAGCTGGAGTATTTTCTATTACTTCTTGAGTAAAATTACCATATTCCCCAGGCACATATTCAAGGGTAGGATATTTCTTAGATCTATTTAATCCCTGCAAACCTCCTATTCCTTCCTGTCTTGGATCTTTTATTTCTTCCATAATATTATTCTAAATCATCTACCTCTGTTATAGCATCTTTACTAGACTTAGAGGCAACTTGATTAACAAGATTAGCTTCATCTATTAAATATCTCACTTTATCAGCTTCTAAAGCATTGGCTCTCATTAATGCCTCCTCAGAAGCATCTTTATATAAATCTTCCAACCCATAGTATTGGATATTACCCTGAGAATCTCTAATAGACTTGTCTAAATGGTTAAATCTCTTCTGAAGAGCTAGCGGAAACATTTCTTGAGGAATTCTATAATTCTGACCCTTCTCAGTTGTTATTATCCAACCACCACTAGAAGGAGTATATCTAATCATTGAATTTTTATCAAAAATTTTATATACATCTTCCTTGGAATTAAGAGTTTTAGGCTTAGAGCTTAAGAATTTAGTTTCAGGAGAATCATTTTCATCTAAGATTTCTATGGTCTTATATTTTCCTCTATCTAGAGCCCACTGACGCATCTTATTAATAATAAGTTCATTATCAGCTAGCTCTGGAGTATAGCTATAAGACTGAACAGCTAATGAGTTTATATCTCGTCTATATTTATCTTGAAGCTTTTCATATAAATTATTACCACTATAGTTTTCTAGTGTTCCTGAATTCTTGTCAGTATCTTTGATTAAATCCAATACATCTTTAAGCTGAGTTAATTCTTGTCTTTGTCTGTATAGTGTACCAGTTAAGGCATTGCTTGCTTTTTGATACTGTTCCTCTGTCATAGAGTTCCTCCTTGCAGAAGCTCCAAAATTTTTCCAAGCTTCCTGTAAATACGTTTCTAACTCATTTACTCTGTTTGTTAATAGTTTTTTATATTCTGGTGTAACCTTGGTAATCCCCTGCAATACTGATTTTATCTCAGGATTATCAAGACTTTGCATTTTTTCTAAAAGTTCCTTGCCTCTCTTAGTATCTTCTACCTTGACTCCCGGAAGCATATTTACAGCAGGCATAGTAGATTTCTTCTTCTTGTCTGCGGCTCTGGCTCTAGCTAATCTATCTCTTCTGTAATCAGCCTCAGCCTGTAACCCTGCGGTATCTTCTAACTGACCAAACTGCTTAGTACCAATAGCTTGACTTAATCCAGTATTAGCATATTGAATTAATCTATCTATAGCTTCAGGATTATTGCCAAATAATTCATAAGCCCCAGAAGAAGCAATAACATTATCTCTAAGATCTTTAAGCATTAGAGCTCCTTCACTAGCAGTTTGGGCATCAATACCATCATCTCTCATAGCTGCTGCTACGTCATCTGGACTAAATCCCTTCTGTACCATAGTAAAGTATTTATAAGGAAGTCCTGTCTTAGCTATTTCTGGTAGTCTCTGACTAATCCAATCACTATAAGGTTTAGCTGCCATAGCTACTCTTTGAGCTATTTCATTACCACTTATTCCTTGAGGTATATACGAAGCATTATTTCTTCCTAGATAGGCATCTATACTAGCTTGGGAAGGATCATATGCAGTAATTAAAGATCTATCCTTAGCTGTCATAGCATTGTAAGCTTCCTTATCTTTTCTTTGTTGCTCCCATGCTTGAGCAATAGGAGCAATCTGTGCATTATAATCAGCTTTAAGTCTACCTAAATTAGCCTTAATATTTGATGCATTAATGCCTCGTTCATTCAAGGAATTTACAGCTTCATTGAGTCTTTGAGTATATCCCTGATATAATTGAGCAGCTTTACCATTTGGATTCTCCATAGCTGCTAACTCAACTTTTTGTGCCTCACTTAACAATTCATCTGCTCTTGCTTGGGCCATCTCATGTTGCTCTGTTAAATACTGTGGAGCAATCATCATCTCTTGAAAAGTAGGCAATTTCAACTGAGAATAACTAGCCCTATCATACGCGTTCACAGCCATTATTTCTTAGTTTTAAGTTTACCACCTTTACTTCTAGGATACTCACCCATTGTAGTATAAGGGAACATTGATTTTAAAACATTCTTATCATACATATACCTTGAAACATCTCCAAAGGTATCTCCTATCTTAGACACAGCTTCTCTCTGAAGATTTCTAGCAGCAGCTCTATTCATAGCATTAGCTTGAATCTCTTGTTGGCCAACCTGAGCATTAAACATTTGTGCTCTAAGATCATTTTGGGCATTCATTAACTTAGCCTGATTACTTCTAGTTTTACTATCAATAAATCTTCCATAATTAACATCATCAGCTTTAAAATAAGCATCTCCAATGGCATTAAGGAAGTTTCTATCAGCTGATAATAACCCAGCTTGTGCAGTAGCTCTATTACCTCCAGAAGTATTTATTATACCTCTTCTAGTACCTCCAGCTTGAGACCTAATCTTATTGGCTATATATTCCCTATCTATAGGTTTATAAGGAAAGTTAACATCAGCCTTATTAGAAGGATCAATGGCTACTCTATCGAATCTATATTGCTCAGGAGATTCATTCATAGCAGAAGCTGCTAATCCAATATTTGTAATGGCTGGAGTAAATAATCCTAGTTGAGATGCAAAATTACCCCAATTAAAATTAGACCTATTAGGGCTAGTGACACCAGATTGATAGTGCTTAGTTAGACCAGTATCTTTTACTATAGGGGTAGTAACTAGTTTTTTATATCCAGCTAAGTTACCCATAGGTACTTCAGGAATTTTTAATTCATCTCCATTAGCAAAAACATTTGTACCTTGACCTCCTCTAGTACCTGGAATATAATCATTAAAATGAGTATTTGGCAAATCTCCTCCAAAAGCAAATGGAGTTATTTGATTACCCATTACATTGAATCTATTTTGTACATTTCTAATTGGTCCACCTAAAGCATGCCACTTAGCAGCATTTCTAGCAAAGTTAGCTTTCTTGACCATTGCAGGTGAGTAATTCTCTTTATTAGCTAATACTTGATTAGCAAAGGCTTGTACACTCTTACCATGCTTAGTAGCTGCTGCTGTAAAGGTGCCTTTTTTAGATGGTTTAATATGAATTCCTCCTCCTTTAGCTAATACTTCTCCTAATTCCAACATATTAACATCATTAGCTGTGTTGTTAGTTAAATCTTCATAGGCTTTTAAAGATTCTTGAGAATCTCTAAGCCTACCTAAAGAAGCGTTGATTCCCCTCCTACTAATAGGATCATAAGGTCTTTCTTTAGCATCTTTAGTTAAATATTCTGAAGCCTTTGCATAACTCTTATTAGTTATTGCTTTAGGCAAATTGAATTGTGATGTAAAATCCTTTCCAGGTTTAAGTCGGTTTGAAAATATATAATTATTCCACTTAGTTTCCCCTTCCTCTACTAGGTTAGGATTATTCTGTTCATCAGTACCTTGTAGAATTCCCCCATTAGGATTCTCCTCATGTAAGCCTCCATTTCCAAATGTAGTTAGGCCATCATTAAAGTTTCCACCATAAGCATATAAACTACCTCCATATGCTGAGTAGTTTGATAAAATATTGCTAGTAGCTGCAACATTTAATTCTTCATTAGCAGCATCGAATTGATCTGCCATTTGAGCATTATAACCCTCTTCTTGGCGTCTCCTTTTAGCATTGCGTCTACGTCGGCCCCATCCACCAAATATACCAGATAAAAGTCCCCCAGAGGCTCCTCCTATTACTGCTCCTAAGGGTCCTGCTGCAGAACCAGCTTGTAGTCCATTGCTAACTCCTGATAAAACATCACCAAAACCATTGCCTCTTTCTCGACCCAGATTTAGGCCATTAAAAGAGTTAATTTGATTTAAAAGATCTGCTTTTGAAGTTGCAGAAACCTGTACCTCAGGAACTTCTTCAGTAGTATTAGACATGCTTGAAACAAGCCCTCCAGCTAAATTAGCTGCTCCTCCTATTGCTCCAGCTATAGGAGGAGCAGCTAATTTAGC